>Ga0307509_10005230_pt1 | contig 18187 bp, 20 predicted proteins | sample 10_EM_MG_FD_202245 | JGI IMG/M metagenome (GOLD analysis project Ga0307509, IMG submission 202245) | Populus trichocarpa ectomycorrhiza microbial communities from riparian zone in the Pacific Northwest, United States - 10_EM | ecosystem: Host-associated > Plants > Roots > Unclassified | place...
TCTGACACCATAGCCTACATGGAAGATTATCTGGACCAGTTTCATAAGCTAAAAGATATCTTCTTAGAATTTCGAGTAACAAAACGCAGACAGGACAAGGTTGACAAGCAACGAAAGGAGATTCGACATCAGAGAGCCCTGGTGATTGAGTGAGTGGCCCCATCCCTACGGCGCCGGATGCGCGACGACAATCGTCAAGAAGAAAACTACCACTGTCTGGACTTGGTCCGTGACGAATCGCATTGCAACTTTATCAAGATGGATCCACTAAGCCACTTTTGTGACCATATACGCCAGTTTGGCAATATTCCGATGTATTCCATGGAGATCGGAGAGCTCCCTCACAAGACGCAAATCAAAGCCGGGTGGCGCCAATCGAACAAAAATAATGCTGCGCGCCAAATCGTCCACAGCTACGGTCGTCAACATGCTATCAGAATTCGACTGTTGAACCTTGAATCTTTAAAATGTCGCGACGCCGATCTCTCGAGTGATGTCTTGCATCATTTAGACAGGACGGCCAGCACTGTGACCGCAGCAGCGCCGGTTGTCCGCAGAAGGGTCCTGAAGGGACGCCGGAAGATGTGTCCAACGGCGTGGATTTTGGCCGGATCTCGGTAGTCTCACTCGAGATTATATATCGTGAATTGATCCGATATAGCAGACATAACCTGCCCGCAGCGCACCGTCTTCCTGAGGACCATGCGATGATTCGTTCACCCCCGGTTGAGCTACTCACACAACTTGAAATCCCGGTTCTTGCGTTCCAAAAAGCCGATGTTTATGAGAATGACCGTGCACGATCCACCGGCGATCTACACTTTAGAAACCAGTGTAGTCGCAATGATTGGGTTTGGGTACAAGCGGGTATGGAAGAAATGTATGGGGCGCTGAGGGGTCGTCTGCCGGGAACGCTAGTTGCCCTCTTAAAAATCAGGGACTACAGATCCGACGATACTGTGCGTCGGGTCCCGGGTGTTCAGATGCTGAGCCCAGTCAACTCAGGGCGCCTATCGGATCAACATGGCCTTGTTACAGTGCAGATGAGGGAGGACGCACGAGGGTTTACAATAGTAGATATAGGGACAATCCTTGGTCTGGCGCATGTGATCCAGGAGGAAGACCGGCTCTGCCTTATAAATAGCCGGATTGATTTGAGAACATTTAATGAGGTTTATTAAAGAATCTGGATGAGCGAATCAGGACTCGGCTATGCGGGAGAATCATACATGATCTTGATACTGTATATAGAAAATATAGAAGCGAATTTAAACCCACATCATGAGTTCGCCAGACCAGTGAGGCGTGATATGTGATATGTGAGATGTGAGATGTGAAAAAAAAAGTGCAGCTGCCCCAGACGCCGGCAGACCGACGTCTGAGGAAGCAGCCAATCAATATAGGGTGAGAGTACTTGAGCGGGGATGAGGGGCGGGATACGTCAGGACGCAACGCGGGCGTATCAGACTCAAGATCCGTTTTTGCTGATGCAGGCAGCTCCCATAGTACACGAACATTGCCGGCCGAATCGGGCAGCTCCCACAGTGCACAGTCGTCAGGTCGGAGTTCTTCCCCACAACAAATCATAAGACGTCTTGTATCATGACCTGCGATGCACCCAAGAAGGAGTACATTATAGACCACAGCGTATACAGTACCCGAGGGGGAACCTGACGCACAACCACATATAGAGACAGTTCGTCTGAGCGATAATAGCAGCGATGAGTACCAGAACTCGGGCAGATCTGATCAAACTGAATCGGACACAGAACCAGACGCAGAAGACAATGACATTCCAGATAACGACCCTCACCACTGACTCATCGCGGCTCATGAACTGCGGAAAGACGACGAGCAAACACGTGGGTTTCGACTATGCGAGTTTCGACCACCTCTGGATCGTAGGGGCCAGTGACAGTCAGGCACACCCCAGCTCCTCCACGACGTATAATCCAAGGCACTGCGTACACTCCACCAAGGTTCACATCTTGCAGTGTACCACCGCATTCGTCGCGGCTAGCCACCCGCAGTGTCACTACATCTGGAGTCGGAAGCTCGAGTCCTCCGGGGGATGCGAGAACGCCACAACACAAGCACATCTGGCCGGGTACTAACTGACGGCGAAATATAGTCACAGGAGCCGAGGCTGCTGTAATAATGCAGGCCACGACTCTCATTCTCCAGTCCACCCTGTTTGTTAATCCACTACCAGACCCCGCTACTTTGATGTCTGTGGTTCAGCGTTCTTGGCTGAAGGCTGTCGATCACATATGAGACGCAGGAAATATTGAAGCATCGGAGCCAAGCACAAAAATGCTATGTGGCCGCTCATACCCAAACATCACGCACACCGCCGGGAGTGGTTACTAAATGTGACAGATGCGCGCGAGACACTCTGCAGTAAGATCTCAGGTTGTTTTCGACATAAAGGACCACATTAGAAGATTGTACGATCTCCCGCGAGACCCAACGGCGATTGCGCGTAGAGTGGACTACCTCCTTGAGAGGGATAGATTTATGTGCTCCCTGAGACGGTATGTGGTAAGTGTGCGGTTTGTGATAGCCCGGCCACAACTAATGTGTATGAACTTGACACAGCAAGTTCCGAATCGATTCCTCGCACCCCAGATCCCCGAGGCAATATGGGGAAAGTACTTCAAGGGCAAGAAAATATTTGGGATTTCCGAACAGGATTTTCTTGGTCCGATCAATGGCACCATAGTTTGCTTAACCTGTGCCATACTCTGCCATACTCTGCGAGCGTGGCAAGCAGGAGTCTATCTTGAAATAAGCGACTTCAGGCCTGAGGCAGTAGGAGGTGAGCCTGACCCCGAACCCGGTATCCTCTCGTTCCGGCTAGGATACGAACAGGACGTTGAGCTCGGAAGACATTTTTAGACACCAGCGCCAGATGTGGGCCTCTTCCCCAGACTGGGTACAGACTATAATCCTTAATAACATTCACGAGACCATCAAAGCCAAGATTCAGAAGGAGCATATGATACGGGAAGATCGCAGTGAAGGGTTTACTGACGACTGGGCTGCAGTCGCCGCCGTGGGTCAGAGTCAGCCGTCGAGTCTGCCCCCGCCGTGTGGGACTCCACAGATTCAGAGTCAGCTGTCGAGTCGGCCCCCCGCGTGGGACTCCAAGTATTCACAGTCAAACTTCCAGCAACCTGCGTATTGGGACCCTGGCGGGTGCCCTGGATAACCGAAACGATTCCCAGGACCCTGTCGCATATTCCGATTTCGGCCAGGCATCGGGCACCCGGCTCCTGACCTTTCTCGATTCCAATCTGCGGCCGCCAGATGGCCCACAGCAGGTGGCCGTGGGGCTAACTTTGTACACTACTCTGACTCCTACTATATTGGGACACCTCGCGCTCAGCCTTGACGATCTTGAGCCACCAGAGGTGGCCCCTGCGGATAGTGAGCTGTGGGATATAGAGCAGGAGCAAGGTGTGAGCTGTGATACGTCTAGTTAGGAGATTGAGAATGAGTAGCGTCGCTGTAATAAATGATATTGGGATGCGGTCGCTCTCACATGTGGGAGGGTACACAGATGAGCTTAGTAGTATTGATATGAGGATGTTAAGTTAAATCATGGAATTTACAGTAGAATTAATGAAAGCCAGTATCTCAGTGGCGTCTTGGCTATCTGGATACGGTATAACTCATCAGGAGAGCGTTAAGAATAAGAGAAGTCTGTAGGTGTAGGATCAGGTATTACATTTAGTTCACAATGCATCCGTGAACACAAGGCGACGGCTGATAGAGTCACGATTGGATCAGGACGCGGCATGTATAGGTGTTGAGATCAGACGAAGTGAGGAGACCTCAGGACCGGAGTGATCATGATCGTGGGATCCAAACGAGAGACGTGGAAGCAGAAAACATCGCGATGCGAGGAGGGAAGATGCACAAAGCCCGGACATTCGGTGAGAAGGAACCGGCGTCATGGCAGGAGAGTCCTGGATCTGCAGGCGTCAGGGCAGGAGAAGCCTAGATCCGGCGACGCCAGAATGCAAGGGCGGTACACCAGACGCAGTCAGGGAGGATGGCATCAGGACGGACGGCGCTAAGTAACGCAAAATCAGGACACGACGTCGATCGTGATGCCCCATTTCTCACGGTCCCCTGATGAGATATGTGTTGGGATAACTTTGGTGTTCTTTCTTTGGTTACACGGTTGTTATGAGGGATTTCCTTTGTAAGGTTTACGACAAATTGTATTGTTTCCTTGGTTACGCGGATATGCGACTCATACTAGGGTATGAGTCGGGCGGCAAAGGCTGTGCTAGGATTTCCTTCTATATAAGGGTGGCTTCGCCCCTTATTTCCTTTATCTTTCTCGTCCGCTCCACCTCCAGCGATTGAAATCTCAACACCATGGGAAATCATCGTGAGAGTGTCCTTTGCCTCTGACCCCCCCTTGATGGCTTCTGCCTAGGGGTGTCACGCCTTCATCTCCTTCCTTCCTCTGGGACCTCAGGCCTCCCCTCCCGGGGGTTATGGATTCCTTTCTGGTTCCGTTCGTCTTCGTTCGCGTTGACGTTCCTACCCTTTACCCCGCACTTCGCGACGCGTCTCGCTTAGCGATTTGCACGGTCGGCTCCCCTCTGTTCCTCGTCAACACGCGGTCGCAGTCTCGGGCTATCGGTGAAGTAGTTGCCCTGGTGGCCCTGCTCTCAGGTATTGCACTCTCTCCTGAGTTGCTCGGTCGGTACGGTCGGCATTTGAAAAATCGTGACCCTGTTTCGGTCCTCCGCGTTCGTACTTCTTGGTCTTTGGCGAGCCTTCCTACTCCCGCTTCCCACGCGTTAGATCCGCTTGCACCGTACTGCTACGTCCCTCCTTAGCTGGCACCTTACTGCCTCCTTGGCTGGCACCCTACTGCCCCTCACGATAGCTGGCACCTCCACTGCTGAGTGGTTCTCCTCGCCGGGTGACTCCCCTCGTCCTCCTCCCGCTCCGGCGATTTACTCTACGGTCGCAAACCTCGCAAGTAGGTTACGCTGTGTCATGGTATAGCACTACCTCCTTGGCCCATGCTAAAATCCGAAAGCGTTGCCGAATACTGGGGACAGTCCATCCCCGACCTGCCTGCCCCTGTAGCCCTCCGGGTTTGGGGTTCAGTGCGTTTCCGCTAAGGCGTCCGGCACTAGTAGTTTTATCTTTCCTCTCCGTCAGCACTTGGTGCCATAAGATTCTTTCCTTTGTTTTAGGGGGCCCGCCGAAGGGTTTGTGTCTTTCCCTGGTTTCTTTCCTATACTTGTCTTTCCTTACATGTCGGGAGGAAGGTATTGCTCCGTCTTGCTTTTGTCCTAGGTGCTATGAGGGGGGAGGGTGGGCTCTGGGTTAGAGGGGTTTGATTTTTCCCATGAGGGGGTGGAGCGGGTCCTTGGATTGTTTATAGTTTTGTTCACGCCATAGCTAGCGCTCCACGCGGTTTCTTGTACTTTAACAACGAATACATGATATAAAACAAAAAAAATAATAAAAAAAAATAATAATAATAAAAAAAAGCCCCTTATTTCCTTGATTCTTTACGCTACCTGGTATTTCTTTCACGACTCTTGTACTTCAGAATATAACGTCTTCTATTCTGATACCCAAGTTCCACGCCAAGAACCCACGAACCCTGACCCTGATCTCTTGTTACACAAGCAGCCTTGACCTGAGATTGTCATCTCCGAACCCTCACGCTAAACGAGTGTTATCGTTTAGGACCTTCCTGTTCGTTGTGTGCCTTGGACTAACGTCCAGTGCCAAGACCCCGTTACACCGGAGGAGCCTGTCAGAGTTGTCCGGCAGCAGCGCCGTTGGGAGTAGCCGCACCCGGGGGAGCCTGTCCGAGTTGTCCGACAGGAGGGACGTTCACCTGTGCAGCAGGTACATTTGGACCCTTCGCACCAGGAGTAGCCTCTCCGAGTTGTCCACCTGCTGGGACGTAGGCGGGTGGAGTATTTGGAGCAGGTTGACCTGGTTTCCATATAGCTGTTGCAGCCCCCCAGTGATTTGGGGCCCCTGGCGGTAGCCATGATGCGTGGATGATGACCTGCCCCGGGCGGATTGCTTGATCTGGCACTACCATTTTCGGTTTGTTATTTGTGTCATTCAACTTCCGGCAACTGTTCTTAACCCGTTCCAAGACTGCCTTCTCGATATCCGCTCCACGATGCATATCATTGGCTGCCACGGCGGTGACTATATAATGGCAGGCAGGACGCAAGGTCCTCATGTAGTGTTGTGCACAAGCCAAGCGGACTCGAGCCCTTCGCGCCCTGGGGTGCCACGAGCCGCCTCGCGTCTCTTGACAACCGGTCTCTTGGCGGCTCGAACAGGGGTCCACGAGCCGACTCGACTCTAGACCCGAGCCTCTTGGCGGTTTCTTGGCGGCTCGAGCCAGCTCGTATACAACACTATCCTCATGCCTGTGTATATTGGCAGGAAGTCGGCGTCAGGGAAACATTTGGTCATTCGCCTTCTTGGCGGAAAGCCCCTTGCTATCATCTGATCCTTGGTACAGTTCCGCCACTCTGTGTACATTTTTTTTTGAGTCTGGGCTTGTGTGAAGCCCATGTTTAACTTATGATCGCTAATCGCTCGACCGCCTGGGTTCATGCGATGCATGCTGATTGCCCCTTGGAGCGAACTAGGCGGAAGTTGATCTCTCTCACCCGGCGGAAGGACGCTGGCATTTTGCATCAATACGTACACAATGTTGATATTTTGCGGCATCTTGGTTGAGTGTTTGTTTATATTGATAGTTGATTTGGACATTCTAGTCTTGTGAACTTGAATATAGAGGATGTTGTGGATATTGTGGATGTTGTGGATGTTGGATTACGCTTGGTATAAACTCGCTGCTGTCGTGATCAACCCACATTATATATACAACTCTCAGACATTCAAGATTGTTTGAAAGAATCATGAATTGTTTGAATTGTTTGCAAGAATTATGATGCATCAATAACTGACACCTCAGGCGTCCATGAGTGTTTCAGTGGTTTCCTCTGAACGCAAGATGATAACCAGCTAATACAATGTGACGTTGAAACACATAGCGGTGAACCTGTTCGACGACTCTTGATAGCTCAGTGTGCACAGTGCTAGGCCCAGCATCTCCAAGTCATCAGCATGCGTTACCATCGAGGCGATGACAACCTGACACTACTATTACCCACTCTGGACTCCCAAAGTCGGCGGCGCCAAATTCTATTATGCCGGTCAAATGTTCATTTTGTTGCAAAAGATACGCACCGGCAGGCACATACGAAACACACTTGCAAAGTGAGTACTCAAATCTCAATATCGTACTATCGTACTCGCATCCACTATACGGAATCCACCTGCGGACGTCCTTACTGACAGGGGGACTTACCTATCTGACCCCAACGAACCCATCAAACTCTCCGATTCTGACTACCAATCAGGTCCTGCCGGAGACACAGCCCTGTAGTGAGCATGACGCACCTGATGATACACTTAAGTGGGATCCCAAAACAGAAGTACACGAGGACAATACTTACCAAGTCGGTGATGAACAGGGGGATTATCCGGGTGCCGGCAAGCTGTTGGGGCGGTTAAAGAGTACAAGGAAGAATGCAGGTGTTTGTGCGAGAACCCATGGGCTCCATTTGCTTGTCCACAAGGTTTTAAAGGTGCATCTTGGTTCAATAAGAGCAAAGGCTCAAAGATGCGGATTAACGATTACTTTTCGAATCGTATCGGAAACTCGACATCCGTCAGCCATAGCTCTATGCATACTTTGGAGAATCTTCTCCAACCCTTGGATCCGTATCGCCCGTATCTGCAATGGTTAGAGGGACATGTGGAGGACCGTCAGTGAACAGTACCATTCCGCTATCAGAATGTCCTAGACTGCGTGAGATGTCTTCTTCGCCAGATAGCCTATTGTGATGACTTGGTATATGCGCTACGCCGTGAATACAACCAGACCGGACAGAGAATTTATCCAGAAATGCATACCGCTGACTGGTGGTGGGACGTCAGAGTACTGCCAAGTACCTTCTTTGATGTGAAAGCATACTAATAGATCACAGGAAACACTCTCAGAAGGGGCGACTGTGGTTCCAATCATTGCGATGTCAGATCAGGTGAATCTCACCAATTTCTCCGGTGACAAGAAAGCATGGCCAGTTTATATGACGATTGGAAATCTTCCGTCGACAATACATAACAGACCTGGATCAATGGTGAGTCTGCTTCTTGGGCTATTGCCCATTCCGCTCAACCTCGCAAAGTCCTCTAGGGCCGACAAACTCTCAAGACTGATAAATGCAGACACAATGCGTCGCGTATTCGAACTCAGTTTTGCGCCATTGAACGGTGGAGGGCAGAAGGGTGCCCCTATTGATTGTGCTGACGGCAAGATCTGGAGATGCTTCCCGATAATGTCAGTGTGGATTGCCGACCATATTGAAAACGTTACCCTACACGGGATCAAATTCAACGCCTGTCCTAAATGGGAGGTGCCTGCAGAAGAATTAGGAAGCCGCGCCGGCCACCATCGTGCTAGAGACTACGCAAGATACCAACGGTACGAATGCGAAAACCAGTCGCTAGATTCCGTGACCCACGACGCTACTCATGCTCGCTATATGAATTAAACTCATGGTACTAAGAGGGGACAAAAGGGTTTTCAAGGCGTCGTGCGAGTTTCGACGCCTGATCTGCAGAAGCCGGATATGCTCCAACAATATATCTAGGACTCTTCAAGCATATGATGAACTTAGAGTTCGTTACGGGGTGGACGGGGCCACAAAAAACGCGGGCCCCCAGCCCTTTTCTCTGCCCGGCCCTACTCAACGGCCTGGGGCGACATGTCTATTTCGGCATTCCCTGCCCCTGTCCCCGCTCAGGCCCCCAGCCCACCCATACCCCAGACGGGTCCCTGTTAAAAGTGGTGGTAACAAACGGGGCCCGTCCAGTGAATGAATGCCGGTGGGCCCCGGACGGGGACGGGGGGGATTATCCTAAAAATACTCCCCCCTGCCCCGTATAAGGGCCGGGTCTTGCAAGGGAAAACCCGTCCTGCCCCGCCCCGTAACGAACACTACATCAACTGGATTCCTGGATTTCTGAAACAACATGCGCCAGAGCAGGCCATTGACGACACCTGGAAAGCTTTGCCCCCTTGCCCGGATTCTTTATCCCTAGAAAGGCCTTCAGGGAGGTTACGCAGGGGCAAGGAAACCAGATGAGGAATCTTGGGCGTTGTTTGTTGGGAATTCTCCCTGTGGCATTGGCACCGCCCGATAGTACGCAGGTGCAACCCTTCAGACATGCGCTCAGTTGTGTCAGGTCACTGCTTGACTTCACCATGATAGCTCAATACCGAAGTCACACACTTGAGAATATATCTTATATGGAAGCATATGAGACGCAGTTCAACAAGCCGAAGGACACCCTCTTGCAGTTTGGCATATCCAAACAGACGCAAGAAAACGCTGACGAGTTGCACCAGGAGCTGCGTCATCAGAGAGCCCAGATGAGTCAGCGAGTGCCGCCATCCCAACAGCGCCGGATCCGTGACGACGATCGTGAAGAAGAGAACAGCCAATTTATGGAATTGATACCTTCCGAATATAATTTCAACTTTGTTAAGACACATCTAATAAGTCACTTTCGCGCGATGACATCTACATGTTCGGCAATATTCCCATGTATTTTACTGGGTATGGATAGCTTAGACATAAGGAGCAAATCAAGGATGGATGGCGACGCTCAAATAAAATCGACACAGCACAACAGAAACTAGGCAGCTACTGTCGACAACATGTGCTCCGCATGAGACTTTGAACTTGCAATTCCTTCAACGTGCTGGAGCTGATTTACCAACAGAATTAGTAGAACATTTAGACAAAACCAGGGCCGCGCCAACCCCACCAGCCCATCGTAGGATTCTGAAGAGACGTCGTGAGAATATCCGCAACATCCTTGATATTGGCAGACCAGGCAATATATCCCCGGAGGCGATTTGTCGGGAATTGAAACATTATAGCCGACTGAGCCTGTCTCCCAAGCGCCGACTGCCTGAAAATCTGGCCATACTTCGAGCATTGCCGGTGGAACTACTGACGCAACTAGACATCCTGGTTCTTGCGTTCCAGGAGTCAGGTGTTTACGACATACACAGGGCCCGATGCACTGCTACTCGATTCTTCCGTAACCAGACCAGTGTGATCGATCGCGTTTGGACACAGGCTGGTTGGGAGAATATGTATGGTGTGCTGTGTGGTAGTCTCCCGGCAAGGCTCATAGCTCTGTTCAAATCCTGTCAGGCTATGTGCAGCAGGATATGGTCTATCGCCTCGCCGGTTCAACTCATGAACCTGGTAGACTCCTGACGATGGTCGGACTTACAGGGTCTGGTAACCGTTCAACCCCGAGTCGTTACCCTGGAGCTCACAATTGTTGATATCGGGATGATCTTAGTCAGGGCGCATCTGATACCGGAGACAGACCTGCACTGGCTTGTCAACAGTCAGATCGATTTACGCATGATTAATGCGATCTGTTAGGATCACAGAGGGGGCTTGTATAATAAAATCAACTTGTGGATGTAGCGTCACGATCACTTCTAGACGATAAACGTGTATAATAGACAAGTATATAGTAGAGATATAGACATAGAGGAATAGAAACATCTAGAAACAAACAAATTATGCATGATAGTAGTACTAGTAGTAGGAGGCACACCGGCAGGAATGACTAGGGGGATGTGCGCTGCAAGTTGTTATGAGCACGCCCTGAAGCTGAAGAAAAAAGGGTATCATGGGGAGGCGTCCAGGTGCTGTGGAAATGCGAGGCAGGAAAAGAGACGTCAGTGCATGAGATAAGAGGCCGGAGAAGAACCGGAGATGTGGTGTAGCGGCGGGATGTCAGTAAAGTCCGACGTCACATCAGGACCCAATCAGTAGTGGGAATGGCGTCCGCAAACTGGGCACGGACAGGACGGAAAAACGACGGCGGATGCGTGCGGAAGCGGCGCCCACGTCTTAGAAGTAGGATTAATTTCTGCTGATACCCCCATAACCATCCCCCCAAAATCATATGCCCAAAACCATATGCCCAAAGCCAAACCATACGCCCAAACCCATACACCCAAAACCATGCACCCAAAAACATACGCCCAAAAGCCATACAGCCAAAACCATACGCCCAAAAGCCATACGCTCAAAGCCAAACCATACGCCCAAAGCCATACACCCAAAACCATACGCCCCAACTCATATACCCAAAACCATACACCAAACAGATTCACCTAAAACCATAGCTTTTTATACACCATAGTGAGCGCCCAGTTTAACAAACTATCTGCAAGTTTAGGGCAAGTTATTGCCTGAACCACAGACCAGATTTAAATAGTGGCTAGTATTTGGGCAGATGGCTTGCAAGACATGTGAGATGTGACGCCTAAACCAATAGTCTTAGAATGAAAAGCCCAAAGCTGAACGCCCAAAGCCATAATCCCAAAGTCATACACCCTGAATGGGATCACGAAATGATAAGCTGGAGACAATATCCTCTGGAAGATAGGAATCATGCACGCATAACTATACAACTATACGCTTAGAGTTATGTACCGGAAATCATATGCTGAGAAGTACTTAGAAACATCCTAGATTATACACTGACAAACATATACTAAGAGCAATTCCCAAGCACTATTTATCTGAAACTAGAGGCCCAAATCATAATGATAATGTGAGCACTATATTCAAATCCTATCTCTGGAGATAGTTGCCGGATTGCTATATGGAATATCCTAGTAGTGGAGTCATCATACTATAAATACAAAATAATTAGAGGGTGTTTGGCCCACCAATTCTGATCTCAAATTGTGATTTCAGATCAGAATTGAGAGGCCAAACACCTCTTAGAATTCAACCTGCCATGTGTTTAGTCACAGAATATCACTCATAGGAATATGTGGGACCCCGCACAGGGGCAAGAGTGGGGGATGAGAAGATGGGTGCCCATTTATCCAATCAGTGGGGAAAGAAAAATACCCACCCCACCGCATATGCCGGCCAGGGCCCTGTGTCATACGGGGTGGTGAGGAACGGCAAAGAGGTGACCGTGGACTGGAGCAACGGCAGGTCACAACGTGAAAACCCGCCCCCGCTCTGCCCCATAACGAACACTAATCACAACTTAGCAAGTTATATTCTACATGTTTGATATTTGACTACCCTTTACTCCTTTTCGCTTACCAAATGATTATCTCTATGCCTTTCTGATGTTCAATCTGTTGTCTCAATAATCCTGGACCAAGTTAGCTCGCAATCCTACCATGTTAGTGATGGAGTAACCCCATCGTGGTATGTTAGGTTAGGGCACACTTGTAGGTGTGAGCAGGGCTATTGACCAGACCGCGTGGCGGTGACTGGTGTTGTGTGGTAGGAGCCCACTGTGCGGGCCACCACAAACTGTATCTAGTCTGAGCTGCGTTCCTTTCTCTGTACGAACACAACATATGGTCATCACACTCCTTTGCAACACACTTGTCATATATATCGAATATCGAACACATCTCAGTTTTCCTATCGGCGACTGACCCGGATCGTTCTCGTGACGACAGATCCGATCCTAGCTGTGTCCTTGCGGTGACTGTCCGACGGCATATTCCCTGCGCGGAAACCAGACCTCCATCAGTTAGCCCCCCCAGAATATTATAACTGTTGTTCTGCTTTTCTACCTTAAACCCCTCTCTCTTTTTAACCACTCACTGTGCTTTTCTACCTCAGACTCCTCTCTCTTTTTAACCACTCGCTGTGCTTCTCATGCATTAATAACCCCTCTCTTTTGCCTTGTGTTCTAAGACTAGTGCTTGGCACTTCTTGTGTGTTCTGCTATTTCGGGATGTTCTGAGTTCTCCATTGCTCAAGCTCCTGCCTGTGCTTGGGCTAATCCTCCTTGTAAAACAAATGCTGTTTTGAGCAACAAAATTCTCTGACAAAGTGGGTTTAGGCCGTAAGTTGGGATTTTATTACGGGGTTTCTCTGATAAGCCACAAATTTCCGTTGAGCTGTAAATTACCTTTGAGCTGTCAGGCACTCTTCAGAGTGCCCTCGGTTTTAAGCCAGCGAACATCCCGGGGTTGCGGCCGCACGCCGCAACCTTGCCACGATTATCATAGTATTTACTGTGAATGGATGTGGAATTCCTTGCCCCTGATGCGGTAACCACGACTAGTGTTCCTGACAAACCTTCGCTGGAGACTCATTGGGCAGTCACGAGGTATCATAAGGTTCCACAATGACCCCGCTTTTGCTCAGTTTCCACGGATTCCATCAACCCATCACCTATTGTCTACCAATTTCCGGACAGCCAAGATGTTTCAAAATCGCTTTCATGACAACTTGAATACTCGCTGCGACTCCAATAATGTCAACTCCTTTAATACCACCCACTCCTTTTTCAATACCACCTTTAGCAATGCGTGGAACCGATCTGACATCCTAGCCTGGTTATCCCCACTGGAGCCCAGGTTACGGCACCAGGACATTCGAGAGAGACGGGCCGGAAATGTAGGGGAATGGGTGTTGCAAGCTGAGGAATTTAAAAGCTGGTACGCAGGCAGTGGGAGAAGCGAATCCGATACGGGAGTTTTGTTTTGCTATGGAGATCCGGGGCTTGGCAAAACTTTCATCAGGTAATAAGACCGGATCCAGGTGAATGGAAGAAGACCAAGCAAGCACTGACAAGCTCCCATGTTAGCTCATTGGTGATAGACAGGTTGTGTGATCGAGCGGTGGAACATAATGCTGCTGTTGCAGGTTTTTATTGCGACTTCGCCGCCAGAAAGGAGCAGTCCCCTACGAACATGTTGGGTGCCGTGCTCAGACAGCTTGTGGGGGGGCTAGCAGAGATACCCGAGGAAATAAAGCAAGCATATAGGGACTACAAAAGGGCGATTGGCGGACGGAGGCTACAGCTTGCCGATATTCTGAGGATGCTACAGACCGTCGTTTCCAAAAAGCCTTCATTCATATGCATTGACGGTCTAGATGAATGCGTGGTGGAATATCGAACCAAGCTTCTTGTTTCCCTCAATCAGGTTCTACAAAAGTCACCGGGGACTCGGGTATTCTTGACAGGAAGGCCCCAGATGCAAGCTGATGTCGTGAGGCGTCTCTCTGGAAGAGTAATGACTATACTCATCACTCCGCGGAGACCTGATATCATCAGTTATCTCCATTATAGACTAGGTGAAGACGGAAACCCAGACGAGATGGACAGTGACCTGGAAGCAGATATCCTGAAGAAAATTCCAGAGATTTCAGAAATGTGGGTTGGAGCAACAACATAGGAAAGGCTCCCTCGAGTTATCTGCTAACAGACACATATCTAGATTCCTGCTGGTCTCGTTAAAAGTTGAGGCGATCCTGCAGGAAATCACAGTCCATCGCCGGCGGCAAAAGCTCAACGCAATAACCGACAGCTCGGAGTTGGGGGGTGTCTATAGCGAGGCGCTAGGTCGGATAATGGGTCAGGATGGGGGGAAACCAAGGCTCGGGATGGCCGCTTTAATGTGGATCTCTCACTCAGAGCGGCCCTTGAGTGTAGACGAACTGTGTCATGCTCTAGGAGTCGAAATAGGATCGGCCGATCTTGATGGCGACAATGTTCCTTCGAGAAGGACACTGTTAACGTGTTGTCAAGGACTTGTTTCCATGGACGAGGAGGCGTCCACGGTCAGGTTAATCCATTCTACTCTTCATGAATACCTCCGGGCCCATCCCCAACTTTTCGATAGACCTCACGCGACGATGGCAGAGACCTGCTTAAGTTATTTGAATTCCCACCAGGTCAAGGATCTTTTCAGTCCCTCCGGCGATCTCACCGGCACACCATTTCTGGAATATTCTTCGCTATATTGGGGGGTTCATGCAAAAACGGATCTTTCAGATTGTGCGAAACAGCTTGTGTTGAAGTTATTTGAAGACTATAGCAACCACATTTCCACCCAAATCCTATTGCGTGGGGAAAAACCGGAACACCTCGATCTTTTCCCCGACGAGCTTTCCCTGTTTAGTCATTTGCACTGTGCATCCTTCTTCGGGATTGTTGAGATTGTAACTTTGTTGATAGAGAAAGGAGGTTGTGACGTCAACCAAAGAGACTGTATAGGTAGCACACCTCTCGTGTGGGCGGCTTTGAATGGCCACGAAGGGGTGGTGAAAGTACTCCTCGGACAAGACGATATCAACCCCAACACAGCAAATGGATCTGGCGAAACATCGCTTTGGTGTGCTGCTGAGAATGGGCACGAGGCGGTGGTGGAAATACTCCTCGGACAGGACGGCATCGACCCCGACAGAGCAAGTGGGTATGGTGAAACACCGCTCTGCTGTGCTGCCAAGAATGGGCACGAGGGAGTGGTGGAAATACTGCTCGGAAGGAACGACGTCAACCCCGATAAGCCGGATAGGGATGGTCGAACACCCCTCTGGTGTGCTGCTGCGGCTATGCAAGAGGGAGTAGTGAAAATACTTCTCGGACGGGACGACATAAACCCCAACAAGCCAGATAAGTACGGCGCAACACCTCTCTGGCATGCTGCTTTAATTGGGCACTCGGGGGTGGTGGAAATACTGCTAGGAAGGAACGACGTTAACCCTGATAAGCCGGATAGGGGTGGTCGAACACCGCTTTTGTGTGCTGCTGAGACCGGGCACGGGGAAGTCGTGAAAATTCTACTTGGACGAAACGACGTCAACCCAGACAAATCTGATAACAGTGGCAAAACACCTCTCTTGTGTGCCCGCCAGAATGGGCACGGGGGAGTGGTGAAAATACTACTCGAACGGAACGACTCCAGCCCTGGCAAACCGGATAACAATGGCGAAACACTGCTCTTGTGTGCTGATGATGGAGATGAGGGAGCTACTACGATACAGCCCGGACGAGATGCCGGCCACCCTGACAAACCGGATAAGAATGGCGAAACGTTGCCTTTGAGTGCTGGTGATGGAGATGAGGTGGCTACGGCGATACAAGTACAGCCCGGACGAGATGCCGGCCACACTGGCAGACTGGGTAACAATGGTGAAACATTGCCCTTGTGTGCTGACGGTGGGGGTGAGGGGTCTGCGACGATACAGCTCGGACGGAATGTCGGCCACCCCCACAAACTCCGTAGTGACCGCCGAAACCCTCTCCGGCGGGCTGCTAAGCGTGCCTTAGCGCGAATGAGAGCCCTACTACGGCGCCCAGCGTCTGCCACCCCCGGCACAACCTAAGGCGCTCCGAGTCAACGCCTCATCCTGCCACTTCCACCCCCTTTTATCCCCTCCCTGTCTCCTCCTGCAGCTTCCAACACTCCCTTGTTCCATTCCCCTCTTTCCTTTCCTTCCGGGGTAAGCCTGGTGCGGAAACTCAGATTGGCTATTTTTCCTTTCGCCTTATTGATAGGTAATAATTTGTGACTGGGATGCATATATTTAACACATGCTCGTTCAAACCTCTGTCCACATTTTGTTGAGCTAGGATTTGCCGATTTCTGTTTATATTCTAGACTTTAACGTTAGTTAAGGCTACTTCTATTGCATCAAGATCGGCCCAAATCCGGGTTGAGATTTCAGTCATGTTTGGTCGTATTATTCTCTTCTAGTTCTGGATCCTCTTGGTATACTGATGGTCCATTTGTGTTTCACTAATTCTTTTTTATCCCCACACTGTTCGAATTACGGATAAGAGGATTGTCACGATATAATCACCGAGGATAAAATGCATGAGGTGCAAGTAATTTCTGACACTCGTGAAAGCCGCCGGGGAGCTACCTGTTAACTAAAGCATGATGGTAGTTACCTTCCCTCATGGACATGATTTAAAGGTGATCATGCTTAATGTGCGTGGACAAAATCTGTTCAAAATGTGAATACGGCACAATGTAACAATCCTATTCTTGAGCGTGTATGCAATAGGCAACGACCGTTGTCTCCTGCGTATGCGAATCTCATTTTCTTGCACCAACAGGTATGGAAGTACTATCTCTTCAGATAGTACGGAACTGGCTTGCTTGTCTTTAGTGAGAGATACTATCTCTTCAGATAGTAAGATGGGTGGATTGCCGTACTTGATAGAACTATCACAATAGTCCTATGTTCGGGCGGCCCGTCGAGACTATCACAATAGTCTCCGGGTTGTTAGAGTGTAGGCTCTCGTAGAGGAGGAGTGTATGTAAAGAGAGTAAAGCGTAATCGTATTGCAAATATCTTTAGTATAGAAAAGTACTTAGATGGTTGCGTGAAGATCCTATCTCTTGGTCGTTTTTTTTTCTTTTTTTCTTTTTTTCTTTTTTTGTAATCATGCGTTATTTGTTTCTAGGTACAAAAAGCCTTATGCAGCGCGAGCTATGAAGAGAAAAAAACATATAAATGCAAACCCACCGCCCGCTTCACCTCTTCATGGGAAAAGTCAAACACCCCGAGTCCATAGGAAAAGCCTCCCCCGCCTAGCACCTAAGATAATATACCCCAGACACGTAAGGAAACAATACATAGAAACATACAGGTAGAGAGACCCAAACCCTTCAGCAGGCTCCCCAAAACAAAAGAAACGACGGCTGCTCTAAGGCCCTTTCGTGGCCCGGGGGAGAGGATAGATGATCGCCAACACGGGAAAACTCATTGGTTGAGGGCCCACCAAAAACCATGATGTACGGTCGGGCAGGTCATTACATCGTTCCCAAGCGTTGGACAAAGCAACAGAGGCAGTGCTATACCACGACTAGGCGTAACCGAGGAAGGGCTGAACGATCGGAGGGGGAGAATGGCGAGCGGAGCCCCCGAGCAGAGGGGATGCCAGCCAGAAAGGTGAGCAGTAGGGTGCCAGCCGGTGAGTAGCCGTAGGGTGCCAGCCAGAGGGGGGAGCGGTAGGGTGCCAGCAGGGGGAGGAGTTTTTGGCAGTAAGGTGCCAGCTTAAGGGGCAGTACGGTGCCAGCGGACGGAACCGGGAGGGGGGTAGAGGAAGGATCGCGAACGGGCTAGCCACAAGCGACAAACGGGCCATGGTAAGGGCTTTTGGGACAACGACGAGACCGGGACGAGACCGTGATGTTACTAACCGAGGCTTTCCCCATCAGAGGTACAAGCCCAGCAAGCCGGGGCCTACTTTGACCGAGAGTCCGACACCGTAACGCCGACCGTGAGCG
>Ga0307509_10005232_pt1 | contig 18183 bp, 25 predicted proteins | sample 10_EM_MG_FD_202245 | JGI IMG/M metagenome (GOLD analysis project Ga0307509, IMG submission 202245) | Populus trichocarpa ectomycorrhiza microbial communities from riparian zone in the Pacific Northwest, United States - 10_EM | ecosystem: Host-associated > Plants > Roots > Unclassified | place...
CTGTTACAGAACAGCCAAAAATACCATCTTTTTGTCACTTTTCCACTAGTAAAGTTTAGTGCCCTAACATCATCATTTTCTCCTACATTACAAACAGTGATTATTTATGTAAGATTTAGCCGCAGTGTTGTTCGTCGTATCATTGTAATATTAGATCATGGTTGCCATAGACCGCACCCGCACCTTTTTCACTTCAGCATGGACTCCGTCGTGAATTACCGGCATTCGTTGTATCTGGGTGATCCTTGAGGTATTAAAAAAAAGATTAGTAAGGCTCAACTCCCTGGGGGAATGCGAAGTCTTCCCCTGTTGGAGGAAACGCAGTCTAAGAGCGGAGATGATATCGAAGGACATAAGGCCTCACTGATTGGGTGGAACAGAGGCGATCGACCGGACTGTCATAGTCAAATGATACATACCCGAAGCTGGTTGCTGCATAGAATCGTCCAGATGAGTTCCGAACACGGTAGTATGGTCAAATGGCATGGCTGGTGAAGGGGAATAAAACCCTTCTGTGAGTTTGATCTATGCGGATTCGTCATCCAAAAAGCGCCGAATGTCTTCATCAGAGTCGTATGAGGTCGTATGGCTGAGTGACATGCGAGAGGAAAGGGACATGGGAATAAAGGTATCGAATGAGGCTCGGATGTTGTTCCGGGCGACTTGCGTTCCACCTGAAGAAGGGAAGTAAAAATATGGCCTTTTGTTCTGAATGATCAAGGTGTTCATCTAAACCGTCTATGATGAAACGTAGGGAAGGCCAATCGTCGGCGTTAAATGTATTGCAAGCATGCATGGAGCTGCGCGGAAGTTTGATCCTGCAGAAGACATGTGCGATGCTAGGCAACAAGTGGTTTGAAGACAAGTTGAAGTACCTGGGTCCTGCATGTTGAGGTCTTGGAGAAAATGTGGGGATCAAGAACGTAGCGTATGGTTTGTGTGATGTTGCACAGAAGAGTTGCTCGACATAATTTCTAGACAAGTCCGATCGGAAGAAAAAGAATGAGCCACGAGCAGGTTCTGTGCTTGATACCATCCGGGAATCGACCTGGCGATGCAAGACTCGAAGCATTTTGGGTTTGCCCTTGAGCCGTTTCAAAATGTTTCCTGCTGCAGGCCAGGCCGCTTCCCACGAGGAGGACAGCACAGCCACACCGAAATACTCTTTGATCACTGCCTTGCAACGATGGCCAGCGCCGCCGTCCTCATACCAAAGCACTCAAGGACACCGTCACCACCGAGGACAACGGAGCATCACCTCCACCAGCATCAGCAAAGTATCCTTTCTGCTGGTTCAATTTTGTCACCGACGTCGTCTTACAGAACCGTCGGTGGGCCGCCAACGGAGTCGACGTTTAGGTCTTCATCACATATGGAGAATGTCGTTGGGACGAAATATGCTATTTCGACGACGACAGGGCAAGAGCTGCAGGTTGTGAAGGTTGCTGCTCCTGCTACGAGCGATATCGACAACAGGCTTCAGATCGAGACCGATGTAGGTCCGCCTCCGCCTTCACCGCCTGCCAGCGTCGCCAATAGTGATTGCCCTGGGCCTGTAAAAGTCTTGAACGTCCCCGAGGCTCTATCTGTGCAGGAACGGATGCCCTCGGCATCTTTGGCGCAGCAACCGGCTACCACGTCTGCTGTTTGCATCGTCCCTCCAGCAGGAGACAGACTCCAACGGTCCGTATCAGATAATAGGAATAGGACCAACCTCGTCATTTTGTCCCCTCCGCACGCCACCTACTCAGCCTCAGAACCCCCGTCTTACCTGACTCCTCCCTCATCGTCCTCCTCTTCTCCGAAGCCAACCAGAAGGAACACAACTGGTTCGGCAGCTCCCCTTGCCTCCCCTTCTCCCTCTTCCCGTCGGTTCATACCCGGACATAGCAAACTTCTGTCCCAACCAGCATTCACAACTGTGGACGACGCAGTCGTGCTAGGCGAGGGTTCTGTCGAGCTCGCATCAGATATCGAAATGCACGCGGAGAAGATCAGGAGAGAAAGAAATGCAAAGAGGGCAAAACAGCAGGCGGCTGCAGAGGCAGAGGCCGCATTGACCGCCAGAGTCAGGACAGACGTCGGGGTTGCTACTGCAGCGCCCACTGGCGCTTCAACTGGGCCAGGTGCGCATGGAGCAGGGCAGGCAGAGACACAGGACTCGGATCGGCCTTTGGTCGGGAATTTGATTGGGGAGGATCATGCTAATTATGTGTTAATGTATAACATGCTAACCGGCATTCGGATTGGCGTAAGTTTTGCTTTCCTATTTGTTGGATTTTTTCGTGATTTTTTTTTCTCTCTCTCTTGTAGGTCTCGAGATGCGGAGGGAAGATCAAACGGCCGCTTACTCTTGACGATTTTCGAGCACGACACAAGTTTTCATTCGACATGTGCGCTTATATCATTTTTTTGTCCTGTATTCACACTCACATATATGCTAGCGTCGGCAACGAACTCACCCCTTCTGCAAAGTACGACTTCAAATTTAAAGACTATGCGCCATGGGTGTTCCGTTACCTCCGCGAAGACATCTTCCACCTCGACCCAGCAGACTACCTCCTCTCCCTAACATCGAAATACATCCTTTCTGAGCTCGGTTCCCCAGGGAAATCCGGATCCTTCTTTTACTTCTCAAGAGATTATCGGTTTATCATCAAAACGATTCGACATTCCGAGGCAAATTTTCTTTTAAGCATATTGGAGAGATATTATGCATATGTGAGGGATAACCCGCATACGTTAATCAGCAGATTTTATGGGCTGCACCGCGTCAAACTTCCCCATGGCCGGAAGATTCATTTCGTCATCATGAACAATCTTTTCCCTCCTCACAAGGATATCCACGAGACATACGACTTGAAAGGTAGCACAATCGGACGGCTGTACCCTGAAGAGAAGGCAGCCCAGAACCCTCGTGCGGTTCTGAAGGATCTGAATTGGATAAACAGAGGGAAGAGGCTTGAGCTTGGTCCAGAGAAGAGGGCACTATTGACGGAACAGCTGAGGCGAGACGCGGACTTTTTGAAAGGCATCAGTGTGATGGATTATAGTCTTTTGGTTGGGATACATAACATGCAGAGGGGGAATCGGGATAAAGTTAGGAAGAATACGTTGAAAGTGTTTTCGGTAGGTTTCTCTCTCCCCCCCCCATTTCCCCCATGATATTGACTTGCATGTTTAATCTAGCCCAACCTCCCCGAATCTCAACTGCGTCGCATCAAACAACCCCAATCAGGCCCAAAATCCCCGCAAGCTATCGCAATGCGTAGGGCGATGCGTTCCTCTGACCCAAAGAGGCTCGGCAAGCACTCCCTTCGTCTACCCGATGAAGTCGAAGCGGACCACCGGCAAGACTTTGTGTTTTACCAGGAAGAAGGCGGGTTGAAGGCGACCGCCGACGGGAATGAGCCGATGGATGTCATTTATTATGTCGGTGTTATTGATATTTTGACGCCCTGGGGAGTGCTTAAGAGAGTTGAAGGGTTCTGGAAAGGCGTTAGGGCCGGGGTTGAGAGGGTGAGTTTTTCTGAATCTTATGTTATTTGTGGGTTTCTTATGCATTTTTTAATGTAGCATAAAATAAGCCCCGTCCCTCCAGCTGAATACGCAGATCGATTCTTTGCATTCATGAAAGCTGTCATGAGAGGCGGTGAGGGTGGAGAGAAGTTTAAGGAGGGCTATAAGGAGAAGGATGCGGGGAAAGATAAAGGGAAGGAGAAAGAGGAGCCGGGGCTCTCTGAGGATGCGGAGAAAGCTGCAGCAGGACAGGGACAGGCAAAGGAGGAGGGGCAGTGTTGTTGCTGAAGTTCTGGACTTTGGTCTGAGTCCTCGTCTCCTCCAAGGCGTGAACACCTTCCCTTCAAGACGATAGCTTCCGGACAGATCATTGTCTGCTCCCTTTCCGGATTCCATCCACCAACTCCACGCTCCTTTCACAAACCAGTCGTTCATTTATTCCTTTATTCACTTTATTGGAATGGCCACCAGCCGGCCAAGAGGCCCAGTCACTCGGCTCGTCTTCTTGGTTCCCTTCTTTACTGCTGGAAGACCCTGATGCACCAGACGGTGTCTGCGGGTTGGTCATTGCCTGCCCTTCAGAGGCCCAGCGTCAGTACCAGCCGCCTTGCTGCTAAGTAAGGGCTCCATATAATCCCTTTATTTGGGATATACCGACCAACCCAACCGACCAAACTATATCTCGTCGTTCCTTCATCGGGCATTTTATTCCTCGGGTCTTCTCGCCTCACCATTTTCTGTCCAATTATCCCTCGTAATTTTTGTATCATCTCCAAAATGCAGCATAGAACACACTTTTTTTGTACCCCTCACCGTCAAATCCCTTACGCTCTCACAATCACTCTCCTTTAACCAGTCTACACCATGCTTATCTCGTCTCATCCGGATATTTCTTCCTTTAATTTCTTTCCACTTTTACCTCATAAGGCTCCCATCATTCCGCCGAAATCTTTATGCCCGATATCCATATTTAAATTCCTTGCACCCTAGCATAAGTTTTTTATTCCTCAATGGACTTTGCCCACGGCAATGGATTTTCGTCTGAGTTCGTTGATTCTGGGATGGAGTTTTTCCCTGCAAGCAAGTATGCTCGCTTTTCACACAGTCGATTGGAATAAAATATATGGCAATCGGTAAGAGTTACTACGGTTTCAGTCAGTCATGCTGATCACCTTTTCTTAGGCCAATAACGCCGAAAGCGCCGGCTTCGAATCTCCTAGCATCAGACTTCCCGCCTTTACTCCCACCAGGTAATGAAGGAGTCTCGTTGGACCCTCGGGCCGTTGTCCAAGTAATCGTCAAAACACCACCCCTCCATCCTTTGATTTATTTTTTTCAATTAAATTCAAAACATGCATGCCTCTCATTCTGCCATTTTTCGTAGCCCTGAATTGTGCCTCAACGACAGGATTTCCCCCACCCCCCCTTGCATACCTAGAATACTCGGTTGACCGTCTTCTGTAAACATACAGTGGACATAGAGAGGATATATTATTAACCATCACATACCGTAGACAATCTTTCATATTTCCACACTTGTCAAGGAACCTTGACGGTGTAAGTGAAAATCGTCGGCCTTTGCGCACTTAACATGGTCATTGGCCATTAGGTTCCGTGTCCAATGTGACTTAGTGACCTTTGGGCATAGAAGAACGGACCACAGGTTAAAGGGTTATCATGATCAGATGATAGGATCATTGAACAGACCCTGCGGCAACGTTGTGTTGTACGCTACATCTCTCCCCCCGAAATGTAAGGAAGCCAAACTAGTTTCTCCTTTGGCCTCCTTTGGCCTTAGTTGACCCATTCATCCAACATTCATCGTGCTTGTGGCAATTAGAGGGCCCATATGTAACTTAAGCTTAAAGAACTCATACATATTCGTCGAAATGTATCTTCATTTCAGAGACACAATGAATGATCTAATTATAAAGCCACCCTACAACGTTGACACAGGAAGGAATGACAAAAATCATAAGTATTAAGTGGCATCGGGCTCCTGTTGCTGAGGAAGACTCACATCACATCTTTTCACATCCCTATTAGCTTGCGCGGCCGTCAACCGTACTACCCTGGAAGATGTAGATATGTTGTGAGCTTTTCTTTCGCAGGCCTGAAGTTCGAGACCATTCAAGTTGTATGGCAATTCGGCCCGATCTGTAAGTTGACCAATTCTCTATAACGTCAGGACTCCGAGGGGTCGCAGTGAAGGAAAGACATAAGACAGGTATCCTGAAGGACATGTGGTACACACACCCTTCCCCCCTTTGTGGATATGACTTCAAACGATGGAGTTCAACGACAATCCGTGAATGCTGGCTCTTCATCGACCGATTCTTCACGCCCAGTCATCGCCGAAAAATTATCCAAAAATGTAGCCGAAGCCGAAGTTGCTCTGACTGTTGGTGAGGATACGAGTGGTGGAAATCTGAACGAAAAGGGAGACGCCTTAGATGAAGAAGAACGGGAATGGGAAAATGATCCAGAGAATGCAAGGAACTGGCCGCCTCACAAGAAGTGGGCAGCAATCTTTGTAGTGAGGCCCCTGCTTTTCATCGTTTCCCATTCAAGACCTGACGTTGGCGATCGCCCAGTTGTCGTTTTATACGTTTGTCCCACCTTTGGCCAGCTCCATGATGGCTCCAGGTATTCCTGAGATAGCTATTAACTATGGCATTAGAAACCAAACCGTCATTGCTATGACACTCAGTATCTTTTTACTGTCCTTCGGTATCGGAGTTGGTCTTCTTACATTTCTATTTTAGCCCTCAAATGCTAACTGGTTTTCTTATCAGCCTTCAATTATGGCTCCACTATCAGAAATGTATGGACGAACCTGGGTTCTACACATATGCAACCTCTTCAGTCTGGTATTTAGTTTGGGTTGTGCCTTCGCTCCCAATACAGGGTCATTCATTGCCTTCCGATTCCTCGGTATGGTTTAACTTGAATCAGTCAACTTTATCCATCATACTCACAGGCTTTAGCTGGATTCTCTGGGAGCGCCCCGGTCGGCATTGGTGGAGGCACAGTCGGAGATCTCTTCTCAGAGCGTGACAGAGCAACCGCCATGGCATTCTGGAGTCTAGGGCCCCTTATGGGTACGCATATCCCAAATTTCATTGGTTCGGCTTCCTCGCTCATCTAAACCTTCCAGGGCCGACCATTGGTCCTGTTGCTGGGGGCTTTATCTCCCAGACGATTGGTGTGAAATGGGTGTTCATCGTTATCGCCAGTACGTAATTTATCAACAGAAACAGGCTTTTATTGATTGTTGTCTGATTCCTTCTGTCAGTTCTTTGTGCTGTTGCATCAGTAGTTGGAATTCCACTTCTGCGCGAGACTTATGCCCCAGTTATTCGAATGCGCCGGGCTCTTAAAATTGGCGATTTTGAGAAGGCTGCTAAGGTGCATCCTACCTTACTGCAGGCTGACAGCAACAAATTGTCTGTCTTCTGGGTCAACTTGTATCGGCCAGTTGAGATCCTATTCCGAAGCCTTATTTGCTTTATTCTCAGCCTTTATATGGCTTTGTAAGTCTCCTATGTTTAAATCTTTGATTGGGACCCACTCACTCTGCGTTGCAGTATGTACGGCATTTTCTATCTCATGTTCGCCACTTTTGCCAGCTTCTTCGGCAAGACATATCATTTCAAAGCTGGAATCGCTGGCCTCGCTTACCTTGGTCTTGGCATTGGGTTTATCCTGGCTACGATCTTCGGCGCCAAGTTTGCGGACAGCATATATAAATATGTACGTCGTTATTATGTCACTCACATCATCTTAAAAGGGTAATTCCTTCCATATTTAGCTTGCAGCGCGAAACAATGGGATTGCGACACCTGAAATGCGAATACCAGCCTTATTCATTGGATCTTTGTTCGTCCCTGTTGGACTTTTTTGGTATGGATGGTCAGCAGCAGCAAAGACTCATTGGATTGTGCCGATCATTGGCTCGGGGTTCTTTGCTTTCGGAATGATGACCACATTGTAAGTCCGACTTTCGCCAATTCAAATATTTCGTTCCGTTAAATGCACGGTCTTAGCCTCCCAATTTCTCTGTATCTTGTCGATACCTTTACATTCGGTGCCAGTGCCACTGCGGCTGCGGCTGTAAGCCTTCTCAACTTCTTGCCTGAGAGTTAATTTATCAATACTTTGTTGATGTTACTAGTTGTTCCGCTCTCTTCTTGGATTCGTCTTTCCTCTTTTCGGATCTCAAATGTTTGATAAACTTGGAATTGGTGCCGGAAATTCTTTACTTGCTGCTCTTGCCATCGTGCTGGGAATTCCGTTCCCTGTGTGGCTCTATTTCAACGGCGCATCATTGCGTGAAAGGAACCCGCTGACTGTCGATTCAACAAAGCAGAAGAAGTTGTGATGTTTTTGGAAGAGTGTTAGACAAAGTTACGAACTAATACGACAGCAACATTAATACGCATTATCTCTTATCCCCTATACGGAGCGCTATAAAATTAGCCATTAACTCATCATGCCAACCAAGGGATACACGCCATTCATCGCATATAATTCCTTTTCCTCACTGCGATTTAAACAAAGGAACAGCGCTTTATCGGTGGTGTGAAATGGTGAACGTTTGGTTATTTTACCCTTGTTCCAAAACGCAGGTCCCCACGATGGACTCCACAACTCAGTATCCCAGTACCCGGTCTCGATTTCATGTCCCTTAGGAGATTCCGAAATGTTCTCCAACATTTTACATACAACCCTGGGCCTCGCTTGTCTTGGATATTTCTATCGCGTTATTCCACATGCAAAGGACCTTTTGACATTTCACCTCCTTGTTAGAAGTAATAATCGAGATCTAACGATTCAAATGCAATTTGTCCATACATCGCGTTCTTTGCGCTGATCGGGGTATGTGTGGCTCCTCCATTTCTTCAGAGACATAGTATATTAGATAGCCTTGAACTTAACTTGAGGAGTGTGAGATATGCGTTTCTCTAATTCCCCGCCCTGCATTCCGAGGTCCATGTTCATGGCCTAGTCCATGCGGATTGCTTTTCTGCCGTATCAAGGGATTTCAAAAACACTGGATCACGTAGTAGTAGCGCAGAAATAGTGGATCGTAAATTTTCTTTGGAAGAACAAGCAGGGAAACACATCAAGCTACTACTGACCACTGCGATTCGAGTCTCATGTCGTCCGAGAGTCTCTCGCCTTTCTGTACATTTCCACGCATCAGTTTCTCCAATGTGGTATGAACTCATTGTTTGATTGGTTTCAGGTTTGTGACACAGAATCGAAATCCCATGCAAAATTGCCTCAGGCTCGTATATATCATGCGGCAGGCAACTATGTTCAGAGCAAAGGCATAGCGAAGCAGTGTCTTTCCGACTTCACCATCTCATCATACATTCCAACAATAACTGCTGTTCTAAGACAACTCGAAAATGGATGAATCTCCTTGTTCATATTGCCTGTCCAGGTGGGAATGATCGAGGGTGTGTTAAATGCTATGGAGTCTTTCTCTTCTATCCACTTTGGTCTTGATGAGATCATATCAATAGCTGATCATTTCAGTTGGTTATTTTGTGAACATTATCATTGGACCACCTCAGTGTTAAAATGGGTTGCTGTTTGCTTCAGTTGCTGGAGCTTAGCTGAAGTTCTTATTGCTCGCTCCACCATGCCAGACAAGTTGGCCTTAAACATTGCTTGAACACATTCCAGACAGCACCTGAAATAATTTGGGAAATATCCCATCTCCGCGGTGTAGATCACAGAGTTGACGCGGCAATACTCATCACACAAAGCTAGCAATAAATAAATAACAATATATAGACTTGTTGCCTTAAAACAGCAAGTATGGACTCGTCTCGGACAAGGGGAACCATTCATCACCGATAAATGGGGATAGCCGTAGTCATCACTGATAAATGCGGATAGATGCGATATCAAAATAAGCATCTGCAAACTCCGAAGGGTTATTGTCCACAAAGTCTATAAACCGGTTGATCAAACATTTGCTACGAAACTCGGCAGAGGAAGAACTTACCGACGCATGTCGAGGGGCATCCGGAGGTGCCGTAAGATTCACCACCGGCCCAGTCTCCACCTATGACCACCAGAATTCAGCCGATCTGGAAAAAATCCCAAGTGGAAAAAAGGCCACGTACAGAGTGTCAAATTGATGATGATGTTGTGATCCTCGAAGCCTCCAAAATCGCAGTTGGTGTTGGGGAAGTGAGCTACTGGAGTAGTCTTTTTGAAAAGAATCCATAAGGGCAACGAAGTCGGGAATGGATGAAACGTACCCAGTCGCCAGGACTAACAGTTGGACCACCATTTTTAACGTCTGGAGGAATATCTCCGGCGTTCCTCGGCCAGAACCAGATGCTATAGTAGGTTGGTGTGCGTTCAACCACATACCTAAATATTTAAGCTGCGTCAGAACTCGTACACTTAAATAGCATGCACAGAAAATGTACCATCCTCCACCATTATGATTGAAGGCAGGCCCATAACTGTCTTCAGAAGGGAACATGACTGGACACCCTTGGTCACCGTTCGTTGTCACACTACAGTCAAGCGCAGCGCTGTTCCTGTCCAAAGAATTAGAAATTAGAGAGAATAATGACTTCGATTAAGGATCACCCTGTCTGTGCTATGGCAGCTGGCATGAGGCATTCTAAAATGAAACGAAGTCAGTAACTTTATTGAACCAGTATAACACAATGTTAGACTCACTCGAAGCGGTGTGCAATGTCGCAGCATTCGGGGACTGGTCATTGGCACCCTCCAAGATGTCAATCTCTCCCTACATCATTTCAATTAGTGAACCTTAGACCTTTACATCGGTAAGATACGTACGCCATTCGGCCAGGTGTCTTCCTTAGTCTCCCAGATAGCCGGCCAGGTCCTTGTGAACCATTAAACATTTGTCTGAGAGTTTGGTTGGCGATCTGAAGTTCACTTACCCACATCCTTGAGGCATATGACGAACATCGAATCTATGTGTGGCAAAGGACCACATTTAGTCAAAGTCTGATGGTATGATACACCGAACTTACACAGCGATATGTTGGCTATATGTCTTCAACGACCTGATTCTGACTGAATCCCTTCCCGGCGCAGAAGGCTTCACCACAGTCGTATGATCAGCTCGGAGGATGAATGAATCGGAGGTTGCAGAAGTCAGACCGGCGCTTTTCGACGTTTCTTTGTCAACATAATTTCTACGAAAATGAGCAAAAGGGAAAAAAAACATTTGTTTTGATTGACGTACACTCTGCCGTTTGTGGGATCGGGCATGGCCTGCCATTCAAAGAAGGTATAGAAATCCTTGCCAATGACCGTATCGGACAATGAATAAACATCAAGTGAATAACCAGAAGCCAATCCAGAGAGGATCAAAACGAGAGGTATGGTTATAAGTTGGGATTTCATATCTTGTGCTGGCCTTCACTCAACCTCGAGCGAAGCAGGGATAGAAAGATTTTCGACAGTAAAGAGGGAGAACGGTGATGGTCTTTGCCTCTAATCTTTGGGTTTTTATCCTCGCCGCGTTGGCTGCAGGACCCCGAGGGAAAATAAGGAAACCAGGAAAGCCGCTGAGCGTGGTCGTCGGTTCATCGTCCTCACGGGGCTAAACATCCGTGCCAAGTTGGACACGAAACTGGGTTGTTGTTGCCATTACTTACTTTTCCGCGAGGATTACAACCAAGAAGCGGAATCAGCGGACTATCACTTGGAGGAATCCCGGGCAATGGTAATGATAAAACAGAGAAAAAAAGATGATCAGAGAGCGCGAAGAGCTAGAAGTCAAACGAAACAAGAGATGTTACATTCATAATCCAGCAAACGGACTCAGAAGTTGTTGGTCAATGAATGGAAGGAAGGCTCAAGTGTGGAAACATTCACGCTTCTAGATCTTAGATAGGCTCACATTAGGCATTCATCAGTATCCATGGTTTTTGAGGAGTCACTAGGCCATCGATACCAGGGTACCACCAGTGCAGACACAAGGCGCAACTTTGGATCCAAAACATAAATCAAGACTGGTAACTGGATCAGAAGTGTTACCAAGAGGGAACTTTGTAACAGTTCACAGCAGGTGTTCACCATCTAACACCAAGATGATCACTCGGGAATGATGAGTAGTTCGACCACGATCATTACGAAAGCTCAGAACCAGGTTGTAGCCGCATTGGCAATCTTTGCGGTAATTTGTTCGAAATGCATGCAGTAGTGAAGAGCCATGTGGATATGGATCGTCAGGGCAACGCTGGTACCATGTGATCGGCATCAGCAGCTCGTCTGATTTCAAGGGACGATGTTGGAGTCCGCCAGGACCCCGGTTTATTAGGGCAGAGGATAGATATCGATAGATCCCGATCCGGACAGACTTCGTCAATGCTGGTGTGGCCAAAAATGGAACAAAAAATGATAATCCGGACAGAAAAATTCGCAAAATTCAACTAGGGTGGGTGAAAATCCGGACAGTATCCACGCAAAGTCATCCGGACGTGCGCGTGACCTCTCCCGGATCTAGCCTTTGCCCTAATAAACCGGGGTCCTAGTCCGCCGACAACACGGATATTGAATTTTGCATGGGGTGGTACGTAGCCTCCATCCACCTTCTTTTGATCCCGGCCTCCCATCCTATCAATTGTTGATCAATTGCTACCCTAGTGTCGCCCTCTTCACCTGCTTCCTTCGCTATGCTTCTCAGTTTCCAATTTCGTGGCTTAGATTTTTTGTGTCTGTTTGGATGTCAGGCATGTGTGCTGGAAAATTTGTCCGAATTGTAGTTGGCATTCGTAACTTGAAGGAAGCAACCATCGCAGTATCCTCGTAGACGATTGTGAGTAATATGAAAGGTCTGATTTGTCAAGCCTGAATATTCGTAGTCCATGACCATATTATCAGTGCTATCCGGTTGCGCGGAATGGAATGCCCCAGAGAATGACTTGCGCATCTGTCACGATAAAATTTCCCTTCTAGTGTAAGTGGTGAGAATAATCGACCTCGATGTCGAGGGCGGTAAACTTAACAAGGTCCGCGATAGCGGCAAGGGAGTGGAAGGGCGAACGCCAATAGATTTAGGCAGGGATATCGCATTTTTGCAATATCTGTGAGTTATAAACCTGGACAGAATTCCCAACACGAATCACAATGCAGACAATCACTGGACTGGTATTGCTTAAGGAGTGGGCTGATTTCATCTTTGCATATGGGCACAATCTCGATGTATGGCCGTGTTGCTATGAGTGTCCGCGCAGAATGCTGAAATAAGGGGTGAATACGTCTTGAACCCCAAGGAATATGCTGCTCACTTGATCGGTGCCACACTACCATATACACTACTCAATAATTCCACCATCTTCAGAGAGTGTGATCATATACTGTAGGTTTTCAGACATCGTCCTCGAACGCAGGATCGACCACCGTAATGCCGCCCATTCCAAGAAGGTGAGCCTGTGGTATCGTCCTTTTCTCGAAGCTGGATATTGAATAATCAGGCTCTGCAATCAGTAGAATGAATGGATATATGAGTCTCACACGGCGGCGTGCATTCTCTATGATCTATCTCCTGATCCTCGTCATTAGCCCTGTGGGTACGCCGGCAGCATTGGCCTCCAATTTGCCTGCAGATTATTTTAAAAATCCCTTCAGAGATACCATTAACCGTAACCCTTATCGCCTCTCCAATAACCCGAGGGTTAGAGACTCAAGCACATCGAATAACAGTTCCAAACATGCCGGCAGTTGTCAAGCAGTTGTGATCACTAGTAATAATAGGCCGGAGGTTTGCTGGAGGTCTAATAGATGGCAGAGACCCCGAGATCAAGCCATCACGGCATCGGCCGACTTACTTAGTAATCAAAGAAATTTCTACAATGGGAAATATCTTCTTTTTCAGTGAAATAGCCCCCTGCCAGCAGTGGACTCTTCCCCCCGACATGCCTACCTCAGAAAACCTTCAATTGCTCGACGTTACCTATCAAGCACTGTCCGTCGCCAATTTTCCCCGTCCCAGGTGGTTATCTGCAGACCATAGGGTTTCGTCCAATTCCCTCCTGGACAGCAGATAATGGATGGAAGAACTTCGAACCGAGTTTGGAGACGTCCGAAAAACTTATGCGTCTGCACGCCATCTTTCCCTATGAAAATACCGAAGATCATTAGTGAGTATTATGTTCCAACACTTGGATTATTAGCTGACCTCGCACAAAGTACTGCCAGAGTTGGCGTCGTCTGGAAAGAGCAGGACGTGTTCAAACGCATTGTAACACAAAGAAGGGATATGGCACCGTGTGCTTCGGGCATGGCTTCCTTTTCAAAGGGATTCTTCGCGCTTTAGGGTATCGGTAAGTATTCCATGCAAGTTCGATTATATCAGCCGGAGCCACCCACTTCTATCCAGGGCTATTGCAACAGCGGTATCTGGAGTACGAGCCTCGACACACCAGATCTCAATCAAATTATTGGCGACAGTACCCGGCAACGAAGTACCGTTCTTAGTCGACGTCGGTTCTGGGGGCATTCATTGGCTTGAAAAGCCTCGACAGTTGCTCGAGGCTTTTCAAGCCCATTCCTCTCGTCCCTAGTGTTTTGACAACTCACATACCCCTCCTGAGGAGTACAGACTCGTGCAAGGAGACAATTTTGACTCCTCGCTCATCCCGTGGCTGGTGGCTGCAAGCCCACGACGCTCCCGCTGCTCCACGGCGAACGATATTGTACTTTACGTTGGAGGAGTTACGGATTTCCAGTATTTTATTTATAGTGAGAGTGACGAAGAAAGAAGCGAGACCAGAGTAAATGAAATATAATGTAATATACTCCACAGAGTGTAAAGATTCGGCGTCGCTTCTCAGGCCGCTTAACATCATAGAAGCGAGACCAGAGTAAATGAAATATAATATATACTCTACAGAGTGTAAAGATTCGGCGGATTCGCTTCTCAGGCCGCTTAACATCATAGAAGCAAGACCAGAGTAAATGAAATATAATATAATATATATACTCTACAGAGTGTAAAGATTCGGCGGATTCGCTTCTCAGGCCGCTTAACATCGTAGAAGCGAGACAAGAGTAAATGAAATAGAGACAAATAATATAATATATATAGCTCAGGCCGCTCAGCATCATAGAGCAATCTCCAAACAGTTCGCAATTCGTTTCTGCCTTAGTCGTCACTAGTTTTCTTCACGACCATGAATCACCCCGACTCAGAGGTTGCAGTGGCATCTGCCGATCCCATCGAGATCGAAACCCTCGCTACCGTCAAGGGATTCGACATCTCCCACTGGCAAAGCAGTGTTAATTTTGCAGGCGCTTATAAAGACGGTCTGCGCTTTGTAATAATCAAGGCTACCGAGGGAACAACCTACCATGATCCAAAAGTCAGTGAATACCCAAACATCCGCAGGGTTTTCTTTAGACACTAATTTACTTGAAAGTTCTCTGCCTACTACACTGGTGCGACCAAGGCGGGATTCATCCGCGGAGCCTACCATTTTGCCCGTCCCAGTGCCAGTAGCGGTGCTGCACAAGCCAGGTTCTTCGCAAGCAACGGTGGTGGGTGGAGCGCCGATGGTATCACCTTGCCAGGGATGTTGGATCTCGAAGCTGGTTGTTCCGGACTATCAGCGACAGCAATGGTGAATTGGATCAAGGATTTCGTCAACACATATCACAGCATAACAAAACGCTACCCGATCATCTACACCAACCGAAGCTGGTGGCAATCGTGCACACGTAACTCGACGGCCTTCAAAGGTACTTGCCCCTTAAACTTGGCAAGCTGGGGTTCTTCCCCTGGCGCCATACCTGGTGGCTGGCCACGCTATACCATCTGGCAGTATGATGACCATAACAAGTGGGGTGGGGATTCAGACTTGTTTAATGGCAGCCTTGATCAACTCAAGAAGCTGGCGAAGGGATCTTGAAGGAGACCCGCCACCTGCAATTTCCCGTTTTCATTTCCCTGCTCAACATGTATAGTTTGTAAATTGATGATTGCGCCATGGCGTGTATACAAAAGCCAGTTATCTCCGTATTATAACAGTATTATCTCTTCGGCAACGGAAGTACCCAAGGGCCGCCTTATTATCTTTTTCAATGACTTGCGACTCTCGTGGGGTAGCGAGTGAACAAAACCACACTGATACGGAATAACCGGAACTTGAAGACTCGTAAATGACCTACTTGCCTTACAGTATCGAGTTTGGCTCAAAACATCATGTTGAATTGACGCACCTTGAGATGCAGGGCCCACCACCTCATATGGTTCAAGACGGACCGACATCTCTTCAAGGGACGGGAATTCTTTTTCTACAGCTGTATTCGAGTCAATTTACTTTTAAACTTGAAGGCAAATAATTTGACTGACTTGTATTAGCCAATGTGGTAATTGCAAGACAACCCATATATGGGGCACGTTATTCAATGAAGAGAATAAAATTAAATCCAGGGCCAGATTCAAATGAACGGAGGTTAGGGCAAAGGTTTAACAGGGGATAGGCAGTCTTAGAATGACTGATCAGATTTATGGGTAGCGGGCTGAAGGCCATATAGTGATCTGCCATATTACCTTGATCAGCGGCGAGGATGAGTAGCGGCACACAAAACTGTGCTGCACATCATTTATTTTGACCCACGAAGTCTAAGAAGTGCGTGACAACCTCATCCCCCCTAATCCCACCCCAGTATCATCGGACCGGTAGATTCCTGCTGTTCCAGACCTTCGCGACAGCGAATATAGCGGGATACCGACTAGAACTGGAAGCAGCGCCAAGTGCTATGTCCCATCCCTGAGAGATGTTTGAGATGGCCTTGAAGGTTGCCCCAAAGTCGGTGGAGTGGAAGAGTCCAGTATTGGTGGAGACCCAGATATCACCAGCAGTTGTCGGATGGACCGCAATCTTGAATGGAGAAGAGGAGCCGACAAGAGTTCCACTTCTATAGAATGTCCAGCCGGCGTCTTTAGAGACGTAAAATGAAGAACCAGATGCACCATAGAAAAAATTTGCATCTTTTTTGTCGGCTGCAATAACAGACGAGCCGGGAAGGCTATTAACATCCGTAAACGCCGCAGTAGTTTCAGAAACCAGAATGCGGCCGGTTCCCGTTCTCCATAAGATAGAGGTTCTGTCCGCAGAGACGGCCACCTTCCCGCCTGCTACACCGTCTGCAGCACCAGGGTGTAGGGACCAGGTGCGCCAGAGTCGCTTGAAAGCGCCAATTGTTTGGATGACCTGAGGTGCAGTTAGATTCCATTCAACTAGATAACTTTGGATTAAGACGGACCATCCAATATCGGTGCCGATCCTAACGATAACATTAGACTTTATGCCAGCAAAATCAAGGTCGGCAGTTGAAACCCATGTTGGGTTTGAGAACGCGTTAGATACGGGAGTAACAGTATAAGAGTCGTTGAAGAGGCCGTGGGAGCAGTTTCCTCGATTCCACCTGCTATCGATTGCAGCGTGATACTACGAGTTGTATCCCACTTAAGCAAATCGCGGCCCCCTTGAATGGTCGCACCGGTGCCATACATCTATCGGTTCGAGTCGAAGGGGTCGCTCACTAACTCCATCATCCACCTGTTGTACGAACGTTCAGTCCTCCGTGTCCCGGTGAAGGGGGTACAATACACTCACCCAAACTGCTTCAGGTCAAGGGTAGTGACTGTATAGTTCGGGCTCAGCCAAGGGACTATCGCATTGTTGAAGGTATAGAACTTCTTGCTGGAGACCCCTTGTTTGTTCCAATCCCAGAGTCTGGTCCAAGTCGCGCCACCATCGGTTGAGCGGAAGATGTTGCCGTCTGGCCACCACATATTCAGGGCGGCGACCATGAGTGTGCCAGGCTTCTGATAATCAACTGCAACCCATAGCCCTGACCTGCAAGGGTAATCGGTGGAGGTATAATGTCCGTGACCGTTTTGGTAGTCAAGTCGTATTTCCATACGGCACCTGCAATGGACCTGGGTCGTCAGCAAGGGAATACCGGAGTCGCTCATACCATTGCTTCCGTCCATGGGTCCCGCGTTATTATTCGCTGAGATATACAAAACCCTGGTGTTAGGGTCAATCACACCCTTATGGCGTTGTTGAGGCTCGGAATCGATTTCTCTGTGAGGTAATGTTATTCACGGACGGCAGTCGAGGAAGGAAGTTAAGTTTACACGTTGCGCTAGCATCTTCTGATACGAAGACGTTGTCTTGTCCAACACTAGCTACTCCCACGAAAACGCGACGAGTTGAGGATCCTTTGGTGCCAGCGGTCGAATCGAAGGTCACCCATGCAATGCCGATGCGGTAACTGGCGCACGGTAAACTCCGATTCTGGGGGGGAAATAATCCAAAGTCACCTGTGGTACCCCGAGCTGTCGCCCGGATCAGGAATATACGTGCCTAAACTATACGTCTTTCCGTAATCCGTAGACTCCCAAAGACCGTTCCCACTCCGGGCACCGAAGTAGAGTACCGAGTTTTTGTTTCAACTGCGAGGGCACCAGTTTTTTACCGTGGCAAGGACGTGCACTACCGTGCATGACCATGCCACTGCTTCACGGTACCGTGCCACTGCTTCACGGTACCATGTCACTGCAGCACGGCACCAAGTCCCTGCACTACAGCACCGTGTCCCTGAACTACAGTACCAAGCCACTACCATGACATCCGTGCATCT
>Ga0307509_10005233_pt1 | contig 18181 bp, 15 predicted proteins | sample 10_EM_MG_FD_202245 | JGI IMG/M metagenome (GOLD analysis project Ga0307509, IMG submission 202245) | Populus trichocarpa ectomycorrhiza microbial communities from riparian zone in the Pacific Northwest, United States - 10_EM | ecosystem: Host-associated > Plants > Roots > Unclassified | place...
ATCCATGTTCCTCCTTCTTTTTATTGATAATACTGACAAAGGAAACTAGTACAAATTACTAACACAATAGAAGTGAGTACAAACGAAAGATACTTCTGTGCGGTATGATCTCCGGTGATTTACAACACCTATGACTAGTGAACTAAGATCACGACTTGTTAGCAATGCTATTCGCCGGTTTTCCGGCAAACCATCTTGGTCTTTTGTTTTTTGGGCACCTCCCTTACACACATGGATGTCCACCACCGGATAAGGTTGCATTATTAGGTTCATCCTCACAGCCAGAAAACCAGCTTGTTAATTCTCTATTGTCCATTGGCCAGGCCCACCCTGTACCCATCTGCTGGGATCTGATGTCTTGATGTTGTACACTGGAGTCTAAGGGAGATAGGGATGCATGTTTTTTGGACTCATGATCTGAATTATTGTTAATTATAGTAGTAGACTGTTTGAAAAAGTGACTATTATTGGAAAAAAAGTGGTAACATTTTCTGTATTCCTCTATATGGAATTTTGTGGATATTTGGTACTAATTAGTGCCGAAGGACTTTTGATGATGGCGGAAGGTTCTATGCTTGAGATTGGTGTTGTTGAAAAATGTAGTTTATTACACAACCATGTGGCTCGGCTAAGCTCGGTCCAATCACTGGGCAGAGGGTTTCCAACAGTTCTAAGAAAGGGTCTGGGGATGGAAAAGCTAAAGTCCTGGTTTGTCGATATATAGTAATTACACAACCAAGCAGTGTCGTTGTAAAAACCTTGCCAGGGGAGTGGCGCAGCAGATTGCAATCTCGGGGGTGAAGTAGGGTATAGTGGTCACTTTGATAATAAGAGTTAGGAAAAAACACAAATCAAATTTCTTACAGATTGGATGTTTTCGCTTGGGATTTTGCAACACCCCTTACTGAGGTATTCTGTAATCGTGAACGAAGCAAATCCGTGGATAGTGGGCGCTTACTTGGTTATGTTGTTCTTGATGGCCTGGGTAACGGGAAAGAGCAAGTATTTGAAGGTTATTATTATAAGTGTCACATTAGAAATTGAAAAGATGGCATAGTTCTTTGAGGGTGAGAAAGACACAGCATTGAAATATATTAAGTGAAAGGAGAGAAGGGCATGAGGGAAGAATGTTGTCGAGGTCAACTGGGATGGTGATGGCAGAATAGATGGTATAATGTCCGGAATGAGCACGATAGAGTCTGGGCAGGAAGGAGAAAAGGTATTTGGGTACGTGAATGATAAATCAGAACCTCTAAGATTGGAAAAAGAATAAGAACTCAGCTGCACCCTGTACGAATGGTTAATGTAATCGGAGGGTCGATTCTAATTAATAAACAGTATTTCTGACACATGATACAGCAAAGCTAGTTGCCATGAAAAACAGAAACACAATTCTAGTAGCGCCGTGAACAAAAAGACAGTAATTCTCCCCCAGAACTAGTTGCCACGAAAGAACTGGCCGACTCCCAGGTACTCAGCTAGTTGCTTAAGTCTCGCAAATCGATCAACATCTTGAGTCGGTGGAAGCCCAAGATAGGTAGCGGCCTCTCCACATTGCATTTCTACAGCAATATTAGTAGACGATAAGCCTCAATTGACGTGGGAAGCTCTAGTTACCATTCATACATGCGAGGTCTACCCTAGTGCATGGGAGCAAGGGGTAGCCTACTTGAATGTTGGGCGGGTAGACAAGTCTTTCCTGCTCACAAGCTCCTGCATTATACAATCTCATCGGAAGCAAAGCATGGCTAAATTATTAGGGTATTAGACAAGACGTTATCCAAATGAACAAGATAACAAGACAGAAACCTGTTGACTTACTCGGACTTGATGAACTGGATGTCAAGTTTGACTTGGTCGACATTGCGGTGGACCTCATCACTGTTAACCTTTACCTGTTCCACATCGTGCTGGATTTGCTGAATGGTGTAGCGAACATCCGCTCCCTCAGGCTGGGGGTTGTTGACATCGCGACCGACCTCTTCGTAGTTCACCTTCAGCTGTTGAACATCGTGCTGAATTACATTGATGTCGCGGCGCATGGCAGCTCCATCCTGCTGAACCTTCCTAAGATCTGATTGGATTGTCTGGAGGATCTCCAAAAACTGGGCTCCATGGGTGACGACCGGCATGTTCGGAATTCTTTTTAGTTCTTCCATAGCTCCCGTTACATGTCCAGCAAGGACAGCAAAGTCAGGTTGCAGTCTGGGGTCTTGCTGACCCGGCTGATGGTAGGCTTGCGCGACAAACATCTCTTTTTCGTTCCTTATCTGGCTTAGTCTAGTCAGCCAGAGACGAAATTCTCTCCAAAAAAAAAGTTTGTTCGTTTGGAACCTACTGCGAAGGTTATTGTTTGTTGATTCGCTTTGTGGTTGTTGGTGGGTTTGGTCGCAAGAGGCAGGGCCTTCACAAAAACTCGGGTGCTCTTCTTATAACCTGATCAATCAAACCTAACCCTGTCGACACCTCCGACAGCAGTTTCTTACCTGTCGCATAGTTCAGCAACAAAATTTCCCCCATGTCCCCAGTCCACCGCTGCTAGAAATGAAGCAACTTTTACCTATATTTCTACTTCACCCTGATTTAATAGCCTTACTGCCCTTTTTCTTTCTGACCATACATGTCTATTTCGCTCCCCCCGTTGCCACAATATATAATCCATAAAGCCTCGGTTTAAAGATTATGTCCCGATTCAGGAAATACACATGGGCAACAACCTCACGCTTCGATGGATAGCAGTTGAGAGCCTAATGAGAGGCTCTTGAATGGTCGCGTATTGTAATTTCTTCCTATCATACTTATCCTGCTCCAGGTGACTAGCTGACGCTTTATTTGAATACAGTTAAAAATATGGTAGTATTCAAGTAATCACCAAACTTTTGTCTGTTTAAATTGTTGTGAATGGTTAACAGTATGGTAAATCGGCATTCCTTGTACCTTCCTTTTGGCTCAGTTCCCTTAATTTCAATTTATTTTACCTTATTGCTTATCCGAATTTTAGCAAATTATAAGGCCGCAGTTATGGCAAGTCGGCGGGCGAGTAGTGTTCTGAATTGGTTATCCGACTCGTTGGGGCTAACTCTATTCTACTACAGTAATAGCTTCACCGCTCCTTCCCGTCCAAATACAGCACCACAGTCACGTGGTCTACCACCTCTATCATGGGAAAGATTGGGGTCGACGTCTTAACGGTCTAGTAGCAGCCCGACCATCTCCGCAGTTTCAAACACCCAGCACCCTAGAGGGCTCTTCCGCCCCGACTATCAAGCCAATCTGGCATAATATCTTGCCGTTCTAGCAGCAGCTTCACCACTTTATCATGCCCACACATAGCTGCATACCCAAGTGAGGGTATTCCTTTCAAATCATGGCTATTGATGTTCACGTTTTTTTGGTTCAGAAATGGCTTCGCCATGTCTTCATGTCCATTACCTGTAGCAAGCTGCAGTGGAGCTTTGTCGCTCGTGTCGCTGCTGTCAGTGTCAATATTTTCTTGCCCAATGAAGAGGAGTCTTACTATTTCTTGATGTCCATTTCTCACGGTCAATCAAATTGGCTCAGCATCAATGCGATCTCGGTGATTGATCTCACAGACTCTCACACGGACCAACGCTGTTGCTAGTTCAACGATCGCGACAAAACATGCACAGTTCAAACCCGACAAGTGAGGAACTACAAAAATCATAACCCGTCTGGGATTGTGTCAAAGGTGATATAGCGAATATGTGATCTTCATACCCACTCAAGAGTTCCAGCGCGAGCGACATCCCACAATTGGAAAACACCCTTTTCGCATGAGATCTCAATTTTCTCAAAGAGTATTTGAGAAAGGGCAGGCTCTCAGCTTCCGGGAGGTGGTAGGGCGAGTGTTGCTTGACTTGCCGTGAATTCAAATGTGTGAAACAGGTTTCCGCAATTGTAGAGTGGGTCGTGGTAAATATGTCTGAATAAGCAGAAAGATATTCAAATCCAAGCACAGTCAGCCCTGACTTGGTTATAGTTTGCTTGAGTGCCTTGGCAGCTGGAAAGAGGAAATATTTGAAGGTTATTATAATATGTGCCGTATTAGAAATTGAAAAGATAGTGTTGTTCATTGAGATGTGGCATTGGAATGCATTAAGTCAAAGGTGAAAAGAGCATGGGAGATGAATATTGCAGAGGCCAACAGCAATGGCGATGGTGGGATAGATTGTAGAATGTCTTGAATTCGGTTAAGAGAGGCTGGGGAGGAAGGAGAAAAAGTATAAGGGCACTTTCAATCATAAATGGGAACGTATAAGATGGGAAAGGTACTAATGAGGACTTGTCTTCAGTCTTTGTAAATGGTGAACGTAAGGCGAGAGCCCATTCAAATTTATTAACAGTATTTAGAGACATGCCGCACCAGAGTTTCTAGAAACGAAAGAAAGAAACACAATCTAACTAGCGCCGGGAAAGGAAAAGTGAAGTCTCCTGGAACTAGAAGAACATGCCTACTCCAAGGTACTCTGCTAGTTGTTTACGTCTGGCAAATTCGTGAACATCTTGAGGCGGTGCAAGACCTAGATAGGTGGCTGCTTCGGCACATTGCATTTCTACTTAAATGTTAGTATAAGATAAGCGCAAATTGAGCCGCGAATTTGTAGTTACCAGTCATACAGGCGAGGTCAGCCCTAGTGCGTGGGAGCAAGGGGTAGGCTTGTTGGACGGTCGGCGGGTACCGATGTTGTTCATGCTCGCGGGCTCCTGCATTATACAATCTGCTTGGGAGTAATGCATGACTAAATTATTTCGGATTTAGCAAAGAAGTTATTGAAATGAAAAAGAAACAATGACAAGAACAATGTTTACTTACTCAGACTGGATACACTGGATGTTAAGTTTGACTTGGTTGACATTACCGCGGACCTCGTCACCATTAACCTTGAGCTGTTCAACATCGTGCTTGATTACATTGATGTCGCGGCGAATCACCTCCCCCTCCTAGCAGAGTTTGTTGACATCGCGGCGGACCTCGTCTCTGTTGACCTTGAGCTATTCAACATCGTGATGGATTAGGTTAAGGTCGCTACGCATCGCCTCCCCATCCTGCTTGAGTTTGTTGATGTCGCTGCGCATCGCCTCCCCATCCTGCTTGAGTTTGTTGATGTCGCGGCGTACTTCGGTTCCATCCAGCTCCATTTTGTTGAGTGTCACTTTGGTCTCAGCAGCGTTATCACGAAGACGGTGGACTTCCAGCTGTGTTTGGGCAACCGTTTCGTAAACTTGCTTCAGATCGGATTGGATGGCCTGGAGGACCTCAAAAAACTGTGCACCATGGGAGACCACCGGCATGTTCGGAATTCTTTTGAGCTCTTCCATTGCCGCATTAACATGTCCGGCAAGGACCTGAAAGTCAGGTTGCAGTCTCGGGTCCTGTGGCATTGCCGGTGGACGGGCTTGCGCAACAAACATTTCTTTTTTGTCTGTTATTAGACTGAGTCAAGTCTGTTAGAAAGGATATTTTTCCAAAAAAAATATTCTAGAGGTGGAACCTACTGAGAAGTTTATGGTTTGTGATCCTCTTGTCGTTGTTGGTCGGGTTGCACGGAGGGAGTGGCAAGGAGAGACGGGCTTCACACAAACTTTAGCCCTTGCTTTTTATACTTTATTTTAGCGCCATCATGTGACTGCATTCCAGGGGGCCTCCACTCGGCGCCGCTCTGAATCAAACCTAACCCTGACGACAGCTCCGCTCCAGTTTCTTACCGCACGAATCGCTTAAAACTTATACCTCAAATAGGCCCAAACCGGCGACCGCAGGGCCGACTCACCATACAGAATTTCAGGAAACTGAACCTGTGAAGAGGTAGAGAACCAAGAGGGCTTGGTCCCCACGGTTCGATTTCACAAAATTGGTGCAAACTGGGAAAGATTACGGAAAGTCAAGTCCCAGATTTTTTGTGAGATATTCATAGCTCAAGGAGGCCTCGCAGAGCTTCGGATGTTAGCATTAACGGCCAGTGGGAGTACACTTGCCTACTCTCTAACGTCATTTTCCGGGTTTCTGAAACTCGACCACGGGTGCCTACTTCCCACAACTCTTGGATTTTGCTACGCAGACGGAACTCACGCTGATGTTCGGCGGTTGGTAATTTAGGTTGTGGAATTAATTGTCACACATCCTCTCGTACATATTCTTCGTGACGCTAGGTAGATACTCGTTTCGATTGTTTCTCATCCACATGCCTCTCCGGTGAGTCCTATACAGGTCTATCCAGGTTTTGGCCGCTAAAGAGTACTATTTCTCTACACCCGCAGTTTTTGAAGATGCTGGTTAGCGGGCTGTCATCTGCAGACCATCATCCATGCGCGAATTCATCACAAATCATAAACACATTTATCAGGGATACAATCACCAATGATACGGACAATGAGTCGCCAAGGTTTATTAAAATATTTTGGGATTTGAGTGTTATCAAGACTGTAACTGCACGAGTCACTTTTTTAACGACAGAAGGCTCTATTGCGATATCAATTGGCTGACTACCTCGGGTATAGATTCTTATACAAACTCGGCTTTGCCGGGGCTGGCGCATTCATCGTTGGAGTTCCATGCATTGACTAAAGCCCGCTTGCGCAGGTGGGGGATATGGACATGTATTTAGAAGCCAAGGAACATCGGATAGCGATGAAAGGAATACACCTATAAAGTGAACTAGACAGATGAGATCCTCGGGCGGACCGGATACCAATCTCTTCCCTTCAGGGAAAAACGATAATCCAGTAAAATAGATATTCTTAGGATTTGAAACTGAGCCTGAAGCCTAGAGGTTTAGGAGATTTGCACGAGAATCGCCCTTGCCGTCACTGTTTTTGAACCATCGGAATTGCTCCTTCAGCTGGGACCCCCGGATGGTAGATAAAGTCTTTCTCAATCAAAGACACAAGTTTTTCTTGGGCAAGAGCCAGATGTCTTGTATTAATTGGCACTAGAGCGGGACCAGTTTCTGAGCACAAATTGAGGTAGCTAGAGGAGAATTAGGGAGCGACTGTGATGTTCGAAGAGCTTCCGTGGCTAAATCTTCGGCGAAATGCGAACGAGCAATTACAAGTCCGTATTTACTTCCTCCGCTGTCCTTCAGTGCCTGGAGATATTGAGCTAATGAATCCATGAAAATTTCATTAACCTGCAATTTGAATAGGCCAGCTTGGCCCCATTCAGTTAGGAACAGCAACTATACCTCGGAGAGTAATACCCAGACTCCCTCAAAGATACCATTCTGGAGATTTCCTTGAGCACCTTCTACAACCTGAGTGTGCAGAAACCCCGCTCGGGCTGCTAGTTTCTCAAGAATCCCACTATTCTTTCCACCCTTTCAGTCTACTCACGTTCTCCAGAAATACTACTTGCGGTGGTGAGAGCATGATATTGATCAAAGTCTTCACCACGTCCCAACTCGAATCTGTAGATGGAGTATGTAGAAAATTCTCGTTGACGATACCGGCCCAGACGCAGACACCTACCTCCGGGATCCCGGCGAGAAGTCATTGCATTGACACTTTTTTAGATTTTCCCGCTTCTCCGGACCGGTAATCCCCTTGTCCACTTATTCTTTCCAAAAATCGCACAAAGTAGCATACGGTGCCGTCCAGCCCGACATGAACCAGGTATCATTGTTTTGCGTTCTGAGCTATGAGAGCGGAAGTATCACCCAAAATCACCTGCACCCCACATTTTCCCTCCCCAGGCTCAGGAAATCTAATCCTAGGTTACCACGCTTGCTTCAATAACACTCGGAGTGCAAATGCTGCAATTTGAGCGAGGCAGTTGGCTAATGCGAGTGCTGGGTGTTCGCCTGGCGTCAGACTCTTTGTTTCCCAAGTTACCGATGGGGTCAATATAAGAGCGGTTAACCATCCACCATACGCGATCACTCATGTGCAGATGGGCATGATTCAGCAGTTCATGCAGTTTCACGGAATGCGATGTATTGGGATGGGAGTTTAGGGTATGGTCTGCAGAATTTATGGGGTGGGCAGAATCTTGAGCAATGGGGGCGTGGAGGATTTGCTGATTCTTTCCCAGGGCACTTAGAAATGAAGGTTACTTACAGTATTAACCATTGTTTAAGGTGTTCCTAGGGAAGAGACGGTCCATCATCAGCTGTTCTACTGCCTCCGCTACTGGCTCCTTGACAGGGCATTGCCGTAAGGCACCCCCGGTTCCATTTTTAAATAACAGTTATTAATTGACAAAATTACAGGTGGAGATATATCCAGAAAGTGGGGGTCTATATAGCTTTGCCAAGTCCTTGGGTATTACACTTCCCCACCTCCGGGATTCTTGTGTCTAGTGTCATCGTCGGGACCCACCACCCCTCTCCTCGAGATGGATCCTAACTACATCCCAGACTTGGGGTTTCAACCAAAACACCGATATGGAACATTGCGCCCGTTGGATGCGACTCTCTGTTTTCATACATTCGAATTCCTTCCCCACCCGGGAAAGCTTCTTCACTAACAACCCCAGTTTATCTTCTATAGAAATCAGAACGCCCTCGTCGCCTTTTCTGCTGAGGCCTACCACTGGACATCCGTTGTCGACTCCTCCCACACAAAATGACAATCCCCTACACTCTTCCTCCATATATGCACACCTTCAACCACACACCCTATTCGTTCAAAGGTTATGCGCAACCTATCTTTGGAATTTCCTAATGCTGAATTGCTCGTTGAAAATTGAGTACTAGTTCATCCTAGGTCTAGCGAAGGGGGTCGCTCCTGTATTGAAGGAAGACATGAATAGCACAAGCGCCACGCTCACAGGTGGCAAGAGTGAGAGGTAGTGTAACCGGCAAATGAATGAGGCCAGAAGTGCGGGTGACAGAAAATTGGTAAATTTAAAAGCGCTGTTGAGAGACATACAGGTGGACCAGGGGGGGGGGGCATAACTTGGCTCGGCAGGTTCGTTCATAATATCAGAGGTCTAGCGAGGCTCTGACCAACAAATGGCATCGGGCATTGCACAATTGCGGAAAATAGCAGGAAATGCCTTTGGGCCATCCACGTCGCACTGGATCCCGAAGGAGACGCGTACGGAAATTTCTACTTCGATGACTGAGAAAGCCTTGTTCGGAAGAACACTGCTTTCATAATGGTAATGCTCATCCTAGTGCCCCATTTTCTAATACACGGCTAACAACCACCCGGCTTGAAGCAACAAACTCACACCTCAACCTATCGCCAAAGGGGAAACCAAGATATAGCCAACAGCTGTCTTGGTAATTATCCTATGACTATCAAAGAAGCCTTATCAAATTACACCGTTAGGCGAAAGTGAACTAATACAAGCGGGAGGAGACGACTCAGGTTTTGTGGATGGCTAAGCTGGAGAGAGAAAGAAAAGGAGGCAGTAGCGTGGAGTAAAAAATGGGAGCTGAGTTGTAAGTAAATGGTCTTTTGTTTTTTGCTTATTGGACGCAGCTCTGGAGGAAATACAATTTGAACAAAACTCAACTAAACCAACAGTTTGCGGAGATATGGATGCACGCACTCAATATGAGTCGGAATTCTTGTACAAAATAGCTATCAGGAAAGAAATGAAAGAAATGAAATGCAATGCATCCAGGCCGTCCTGCTCTTCCGAGATATGATACTAGGTTTCTTCCTCGCGTCGGGTGAGCGCAACTTTTTTTTTTCTTCTTTCGATATACTTCAGGTGTCTAGGTTGTTGCAAACCAAAAATCGACACAAGAATCACAACTCTTGAATTGTTGGAACCCATCCAAACCTGGATCCCCTTTGTCCAAAACATCCAAATTTAAAGTTGTTTCATGTGCACCATATCTCACGACTGTTGGATGTGTGGTATATAAGGCGAGTGACTACTCGCCCAAAAAAAAATCTGTCCCCGACCTTTAGCGCTCTACACCCACCCACCGCCGTGCATTGCTTAAAATCGGCGACAGACTTTTTTTTTGGGCGGGTATTTTGTCGTAGGCCAAGAGGGTCCTACCCAGAGCTGAAGGGGTGTACGGTAGGGTACTCGGATAGAGCATGATAGTTATTACACTACCGGTATCTAGGGTATGATCGAGAGCATGACCGGTTATCGATACCAGAGCTTTGGTGTGGCTGTCTAGCGCAATATGCATCTCACTTGGTTACTCGTAGCCGCTCAAGCGAGAGTGATGCCTTGTCGCACGGCTCGATTCCACGCCAGCATGGGAAACTGCTCCAGCCGCGGCTTCCGATTGGTGGTATCTTTTCGGTGATCGTCTTACACCCCCGAGAGTGTGGTTCCTTTACCCGATCCAGTGTCGGGTAAGATCCAAGACACCTACGGTACTTATAGCCCGGAGCATGGAAGAAGAAGAAAAAAATCTTGGATGGAATTGTCACTCGTGGGATCGGTTCGAATGTAGGATAGTCTTCCATATCACTGTACGTATCTAGGCCCATAGCAAGATAGACGACCAAAAGACATAATACCTGGATATTTCACTCACCCGTAGACACGATAGCCATTATTGGACAAACGAGCGCTTCCTCTTCACTCGTAAGGAGCTGTGACAAATCCGTTATATCACTCAGCATGCAAGGAAGTAAGCCCCAATAAGAACTCATGATTCTCACTGCATAAGGTACGAGCCATTTTTCTGACAGCTCTTTAGCCTTTGCTCGAGTATTGTATGAAGGAGCGTTACAAGAGTTAAAATCCATGGAGCTGCGCCGCCTCGGCTTAAAACGTCAAGGTGTATCGGTGCCCGGCTGCCTCCATGTCTGGGTCACGCTTGGCCGAGCGAAAAAGAAAAATAGCTTACAATATGTACGAGTACAGGGAGAGGTAAGTGATGAGACGGGTAAGGAGGTTCAAGATGTCAAAGCTTCCAATCCCTTCCTTCCATTATTATTCCTATCCCCCCAAATTCCATCACTTTTTTTTTTACCTCTACCGGATCGGTCGCCCGGACTCAGGAAAAGCCCTGTCCGTCTCATCACTTATAATACCTACATACCCGAGTACGTGGCTCAGAGAAATTGGACTTGTCGGGAATGGCAGAGAAGTCTGGGCACCAACGGTACAGGTAAGAGAGAGCGAACTTCAATCGGTGTTCGCAAGGTCATACTCGTTTTTGGATTTCTCGGCTTTTGGGCTAACTGGTTTCCAGTGGAACAAGAGATCCATATTGAAAGACTCATAACCCTCACATATTATCAGCTTGCCGAGGGCAACAGCGGGGAACATTCTTGGCTTGGAAATGTTAGGGGAATGGTAAGGGTTTGTCTCCCCTACACCAAGACGGTTAGAGGACAAACCGATGAGCTATCAAGCGGGACTTCCCGTAAGGGAAGGGCGCATCCTACCCTCTTTCTTTCTTATGGGATCAACAGGGTTGAGGCCGAAATTTATCCGATTCAATCTCTTCCATTCCAGTTACAATTTCCACCCCCGCCCTCTCCCTTTAGTTAAATCCAAGACTCTAACCTTCTCCAGATGTAAAACTCAGAAATATCACCGGGACCTGCGCAATAACGTACCATGCTAGAAGAAACCACCTCCTCCTCCTCCTCCATAAAAACAGAAAGAAGGAAATCACGTTCGACACCAAAGCCAATACCCCCCTCCCCACTCAGCCCCATCCCCATACTCACCGCCTACCTTCTATTGCTAGACTTCTACATTCTACTCTCCAACCTCCCCTTCTCGCTAGAGGGGGTTTGGGAGGAGGGTTTGCGGTGCAAAAAATCGGAGGTTTGTGTCGCTTTTATTCTTCGCGCTATCAGGATGACCGGTGTGTGCATGGGTTGACAGAGTGCGTGACGGGAATTAGTTTTGGGCTGGCACTTGACCTATTACAATGCCTTGTCCAACGGAACATGCGCTATAGTTCTTCCTGCCTCCGGTCTTTATACCGCAACCTCCGGACTGCACTGCTGGAAATATAACCCGCACCTTCACCTTCCTCCTCCTCCTCCTCCTTCAACGGCTCCATCCCGCTTCGCAGGCCCAAGGGCAAGGGGGTAGTCGTGCTCGGGCACCCGCAGGGCGCACTCCTCCCATCGCTAATACTTGATATGCTCTGCGCCGACATACCCAGGTTCCTACTCTCCCGCTCGGGGGTCTACACTTTCTGCAACTCATCGAATACATTCAATTACCCACCCTACCATGACCGCGATCGGAACTCGCGCACCTTGCCGCACACCGAACACTATGCCAATCGTGGGGAGTAAGTTATTAGGATTGGAATTCTGGTAATTGTCGAGGTGGGGGGGTGGTAGGGGGATTCGGGACGCTACTGGAGTATAGGGATGGAGGGGTGGCGGGGTAACGACGCCAGGTTTGTTGGTAGGAAGCTGGGGGAGCCCGAGGGGAGATTATTATCCAGGGGTTTTTTTTTTACCTTCTTCCCTTCTTTGTTGCTTAGCCTATCGAACCAGGGACAAGAAATCTTGACAAGGTGTCATGGCTGGATGATAGATGGGTAGATAGATTGCTGTCTTATCGGTGGTTTAATTCTTTGTTACATTCACCAGCAATGGGCTACACGGTAATTTCTATGCTCTACAATATGTCCTTGTGGGAGCGGTTATGGTATCACCCATGAGTCTCTAAAAACCCTTGAGTAACCTTTTTTTAAAAAAAATCAGACCCGAGTTACCCAACATCAAAACTCCAGTTTATTCCCCCCCGTCCCACGAACAATAATACACCAATTGCACATTATGCCACAGCCGACCGTTCATCTAACTCCTTGCTAGCTTCCCCTTTCCTTCCTTCAAGAATCGCCATTCCCATTTCCCCACAACTAGATCTTCCCCCCCCCTCTCTCCATCCCTTTCATAGCGCCATAAGTTACCTCCCCAGTTAACAAAACTATAGCATCTCCACCCCCAGTTAGTGATGTCTATGTGAGTGGCACTTCCTCCGGGTGGGATCTGTAACAAGGTTCACTGCACTAAAGCCCAGCAAAGACTCTCTCCCTCCCTCCCTCTTACGATCCGAAGCGGGGGGTAGAATTCCAGAGTGGGGGGGGGATCGAGATAAGATCCCGGTTATCGGATGGGAGGTCGGTCGCTCTTATCCCGGTGCCTTAAAGTTAACGTGAGTAAAAGTAAGTAAACCCTCCATGACAAGTATACCTCACACTATTGGAAGGGGGGGGGGAAGGCGAAAGGAAAGAAAAAAAAGAGTTCTGGATGTGATAGCAGCTGAATGGACGAAAAAACCATAGAGATTTTTCCTTGATTGATGGAGGCTTATTTTGCGGGTGTAATGAAGGGGTGCTGTATTGCTGTATAGTATCTGGTACTGGGAACGTTTTCCGAGGGCCTGGCTGAATCGCCTTCTGACGGCGGGTGTTGGGATACGGTAGAGCACTGTGGTATGTTGCTATATCGACACAAACCAATAATATCTCAGCGGAGGGAATAATAATAATAGCTCTGCCCTCTACTAAAGGAAAGTAAAATTGATATCATGCTAAGGGAACCGAGCCAACTGGAGGAAACGCTGAGGCCTGACTCAGAACAGTTTTTTAACGATTTGTCACAGTTTAAACAAATAGATGAGTGGCGATTAGGCACATTTAGGAAAATTCTCACTAAGTCTCAATCCGACTTTCACTAGATTATACATGTGGTAGACCTTAGTTTTAAAAACCATTTTATTATCCGCTGGCCACATAGGCTCTCTAAGAACAGAATGTAGCGGCAATGATAAGGAAATCTGGGGGATGGAAGGGTAGAAAAGAAAAACACCAAGAGGCGCAGGGGCAGTGCTTGCGAGACAAGCTGGGAAAGGGGGGAAGGGGGGCAAGGGAAGAAAACTAAAGACAGAAGTTTAAAAAAACAAAACAATAGAAGAGCAGTTAGAGCTCTTGCAGGAGCTAAAGACTGATCAGCTGCATTCTATTGAAAATTTTCTCAGTGGAGCTTACTTTTCTCGGCCCGGATTCAACGGGGGGCAACAATGTCATTAATGTTTGCCATCCAAATCCTGTCTACCGTGTACCCAATATACTATCAGGTATTGTATCAGCAACAGCCAAAACTTGAAGCCAGGGAGAACTTGCCCCCAAGAATGCTATTATGCCGGCACCAACCAAACCCATCTCCCAGTGAATCAAGGACACCTCTCCTTGAAACTTGGCCAACCCAGTATCAATCCGCGTATCCTGATCGCTAATCATGTTAGCGAAATTGATTTCCTGAGAGTGTTCTCAACCGTCCGGGGCGCCCTATAGGGCCCTCCAGGACTGTAGTCCCGGGCGTCCCGCGCAGGGTGAGTATGGATGGCAGAGCAAAGTGTGCGAATCTCAGTGAAACGGCCGTCCTACGGGCGGATGGCCGGGCCTTGCAGTCTTTAGTAAGATGGGCCCTTCTGGTAATCACTGTAGGGCCCGGCCGTCAACAGTAGGGCCCGGCCGTCATCTAAAGGGCCCGGCCGTCAACCGTAGGGCCCGGCAGTCAACCGTAGGGCCCGGCCGTCAACCGTAGGGCCCGGCCGTCAACCGTAGGGCCCGGCCGTCAACCGTAGGGCCCGGCCGTTATGTATAAGGCCCAAATGGCCCCGGCTGCCATCTATAGGGGGGCTTCCATTTCAGTTAGTCTATTGCGCCATCTAAGACACCTGCCGTCCCCACAGTCCGTCCAGGGCAACCATCCCAGTTCGCAGTCCGTCCCGTCCATAGCCAAAGAGGGACTGACTGGACCCTTGGGTTCACAGCATTCCTATAAGTAGCTGGCTGTAAACTGGAGCAACCGGATATGAGAAACGAACTTTCCCAATGCTATCCACACGTTGGTCTGTTGCCGGAATCATTCGCTGAATCAGTGCGGATGAAAGAGACTACAAACCAGGTGACTGTTGGCCACCAATGCACTACTGACATTCCCAACTGTCTCCCCCTCGTCGTGGGGTGGTCTATCATAAAATCTTCTAGAAGGGCGGAGGGGGTGGTGGATGGGCTGCCGGGGATTAAGCATACGTAATAGTGCCGGCGGAGGGAGCTTGATCCTAATCATAGTCTAACATTTCATGGTTGTTTTAAGTAGGATAGAATAGAGTAGAGTGCATAGGGGGCAACAAACGATGTGGGGGAGCTAGATGGTTAGGTAGGTAAAATGTGGTGAGAATGATGGGGGGAGAGAAGAAATTGTCCAGAAGGAGAATGGAAGGGAGAAGGGAGGAACGTCTCCACGGGGTGGTGAGGTCCCCCAACTTATAATAGTCAAAATACGACCTTCGCTGAGAGAGGACTGGGAAAGGGCAATGCCGGAAAAGGTTTGGTGGGTTTCTCAACTTACCTCAAGCAATTGAGAACAGGTGTTGAGTTATATATGAAGCTTTTAAGCGAGTTCTTCCAGAAACTGTCCCTGCTGTATTAGCTTCCATCTTTGCCGTCTAATCTGGTTTCTTAACTCCACTCTCCAACTTCTTCACATAACCTGGACCTCGCTCCTTTACTGGAGAAGCTGCACCATGCCCACAATTGCTAACCCCTCTATCCCCCCCCCACTCATATACAGCACCCTCCACAAGCTTCACTTTCTTAGCTTGCTATTGAGCTCGCCAGTCAATGCAGGCCCATCCGGGTCAATACAAGCAATTATTTTTATCCCAAAAAAGTGAAATATCTTGCTTCAGGGTGTCAACAGTGCTCGGAAGTGGGACTTTGCCTTCATTGGCTGAAAAGGGTTAAGTTGTGGAGACCAATAGTTAGATATTTAGGTTTATTTTCATTTTTTGTGATTCTGTTTTCGAACTTAGGTGAAGATATTGTGGACAATAGCGACCAAAACTGCAACAGCACGAAAATCCTAAAACTTTAAAATCCTAAAATGTGAAAAGTTCCCCAATGATCTGAATTGCATCATCTGTTAACTTAATATAATTATCTCATTTATATCTTTGGGAATTGAGGAAAAAAGAACAATCAAAAAATTATGATAATTGAAACCAACTTGAAAAAGCAGGTGGAAATAGAGGATATAGGGCAAAAACATAGTGGAACCAAGGATGAAATCAATAAGATAATGTACTCAAGAAGACCTACAGTACAAAAGCCATGTGATTGATAGCATGAATATGAGACATCAAAAATGATAATTTCATATCTGGAACAATTTCATATCTGGAACAGTATTCCCAAGGGCCATGTTCCTCTGTGTTACAAAGGGTGATATTGAAAGATGTTCTCACATGACTAATAATTATCAGTGATTGAAATATTTCACCCTATAAGTTCAGTTGAGTTATAGTTCTCACATGATTTGCAATCGTATATTATTATTAGTTCTATGATTATTGATTGGTGACTCATGATTGTGAGTGACCCATGATGCAATGACTTTCGTGTATGACTCTTGTTAGAGTCGCAATTTTCACTCCTTTGAACGCTTTGCTAACATGATTAGTTTTATAATTTATTAGTGGTTTAAGATATGTTGTAGGTGATGCAATAAGGGAGTCACCAGGGTTAGGGTTATGGGAAGAGTCTTCATATAAAGATGATTTGATTATGATAGTTAGAGCTTTTCATACAACTATCTATATACTTTCTTTAAGATAACTTTGATGGATTATGTTATAAGTTAAATATGATTACATTCTTTACTCTCGGAAGTATCCTCAAAATCATATATAATATACAAGTCCCCATCACTAAGATATTGTATATACATTCTCAATACAAGATAGCCATGAAAATAAGAAGAGCTATAGGAAAGCTCTATGGAGGTAATTAAGATTGCAATAATCTTAATTAAGCAACGTGTAAGACAGGTTATTACTTGTTGTATATGAACCTTACTAGTTGAGATTGCAACAGGCTGTTATTCTCCAAAGAAGAGATAGATATTAAGTTGCAGTGTATCCTAAACTCTGAACGGGATTGATGGCTGGGTACTACAGCTTTCTTAATTGATGTTGATTGTTAAATATCTTGCAATATTAGGCCTGTGTAATAAAGGAGCAAAATATTTTTATTTCAATATAATGATGGGGGTCCTATAGCCTGTTTGACAATTTATTATAAATCAACTAGTAAGTCCAATAATATACAGGCCTGGTTCACCCTGAACCCATCCCACCTCCTCGATCTAACACTTGAGCCGCCAGCATCCAACCTTTATTTATTATCTGTAATTTGACCAACCGCTTTCCCGAAATAACCATAACCTTTTGCTAGCACTTTAGGTATTCTATAGCCTCAATCATCTCTTGACTAGGGGAGCTTGGCAATCTGTAATGAAGTATCACGGTTCTATATTTAAGCAGTTTTCATTCTGTCATTCTGTGCTGCGGTGCACCTACTTATTGTTGACGAGATTCACAAACATCAAATATTTGGACTAGGAGATATCTCCTAGACACTATAGGTTATTTGCTAGACCCAATACAGAGCGCATGGGCCTTACATGTAGCTGCTAGGCGCAACAGGTAACACCTATCTTCATCAAAGACAGGCGGGGCTTGAAGGTGATTTCAAGGACTCGCGGGCGACAACAAGGACCTACAGGTGATGCCTGTCCTTGGTGGTTACAGCCAGGCCATGCAAGTAACACTTATCAATTTCAAATATTGCAAAATCCTACAGGAAATTCTTGTGTCCATTATCAATGCAGGGCCCAACTCTCAACCATAGGAATGTCTTTGAAATGATTTGCTTGGCTTGGTTACTGGAGTTAGAAGTCTTGTTTAGGAGATATGTAGACAAAACGGATACAAAAGAAGGTTCAATAGTGAGTTTTATCGGAATGTTCTTTTCTTTCATATGACAGGGGTGTATCGCAGAATAGAAACATAATACATATATAGATATACATGTAGGTAATCTATAGGTGGATTAGTATGTCATCTTATATTTTACTTACACACCTGTCTTTCCCATTTGTTTGATTTTAGAGCATAACATGATTCCCAGGGATCTAGCTCAGAACAGGGATCCCGCTCACCCATAGCAACAGTGCAAAATAAAACTAACCCCTGAATATCTCCATGAATAATACAGATACTACCTTGAAACTCAAGGTACTTTTTTTTTTTTTTTTTGAAATCATATGCATTTGTTTAAGGTACAAAGACAGCCATCCTCCGTCTCCTCTACACACCCGGCGATTGAAATCTCAACACCACGAGATTATCACCACTTTTTCCAACTCCACCCCCCTCTATGAGTTCGCTCTAGGGGGTGGAGTGCATCTCCCCTCATCT
>Ga0307509_10005234_pt1 | contig 18181 bp, 19 predicted proteins | sample 10_EM_MG_FD_202245 | JGI IMG/M metagenome (GOLD analysis project Ga0307509, IMG submission 202245) | Populus trichocarpa ectomycorrhiza microbial communities from riparian zone in the Pacific Northwest, United States - 10_EM | ecosystem: Host-associated > Plants > Roots > Unclassified | place...
AAGCACGAAGTACGGCTGCTTGCGCTGCCGCTTCTTCTTCCCCTCGACCTCCAGCTCCCGCTCGTCCTTGGCGGTGACCCACTCGTAGTAGCCGTCGGCGGGGATGATGCACCGCCGGGCGGCGAAGGCGCGGCGGTACGACGGCTTCTCGTGCACGGTCTCCGCGCGGGCGTTGATCATCCGCGCACCGCCCTCGGGCGTCTTCGACCAGCTCGGCACCAGCCCCCACTTGAGCTTGCGCAGCTGGCGAACCGGCTGCGGGCCGTCCGCGTCCTTAAGTGGACGGTCGAGGACTGCATAGACCTCCTTGGTCGGGGCCACGTTGTAGTCGGGAGCCAGAACCTCCTCGGGCTCCCACTTCTCGATCTCAAAGACTCCTGCGAGATCCTCGGGCCCACGACTCGCTGCATACCGTCCGCACATACGTGCAACACTGCCAGATTCGACGACCACCACGGGAGCCTCCGCCGCCAATGGACAGCACCGCAATCGCCTCGATACCCGCCCTCTGGGACGAGGTCTTCGGCAGCCAGCCTGACCCGGATCTGTGGGTGGTGATCGCCACCATGGTCGCCGCGCTCGCCGTGGTCGTCCCGCACGGACTCTGGCGTGTCTCCCGCAACGCCATCACCATCGCCCACGAGGGCGGCCACGGCCTGGTGGCCCTCCTCACCGGCCGCCAGCTCACCGGCATCCGCCTCCACTCCGACACCAGCGGCCTCACCGTCAGCCGCGGCAAGCCGCACGGCCTCGGCATGATCCTCACGGCAGCCGCCGGCTACACCGCTCCCCCACTCCTGGGCCTGGGCGGCGCCGCCCTCCTGGCCGCCGACCACATCACCCTCCTCCTGTGGCTGTCGACCCTCCTCCTGATAGCCATGCTGGTGATGATCCGCAACGCGTACGGCGCCTTGACGGTGATCCTCAGCGGCGCTGCCTTCCTCCTGGTGTCATGGCTGACGGGCCCCCAGGTGCAGGCGGCGTTCGCGTACGCGGTGGTGTGGTTCCTGTTGCTGGGTGGGGTGCGTCCCGCCTTCGAACTCCAGGCGAAGAGGTCGAGGGGCGGAGCGGGCGACTCGGACGCGGACCAGTTGGCGCGCCTGACGCACGTACCGGCGGGGTTGTGGCTGTTCCTCTTCCACCTGGTGTCACTGTGCTCGCTGATAGGCGGCGGACGGTGGTTGTTGGAATTGTGACAAGCCCCGAAGGGGCAGTCACCAGGGGCGCGGGGAACTGCGCGACCAGCCACGACGGCGCGGCACTCGAAAGTCGGCCTACTTATACAGTGACCTTATGGCCCCGAACAACGACCAAACCGCCCTCTGGCCCGCCCCTACCGCCGCCGGAGCCGTCGACGCGACGGTCCACGTCCCGGGGTCCAAGTCCGTCACCAACCGCGCCCTCGTCCTCGCCGCCCTCGCCAGCGAACCGGGCTGGCTGCGCCGCCCCCTCCGCTCCCGCGACACCCTCCTGATGGCAGGCGCCCTGCGCGCGATGGGCGTGGGCATCGAGGAGGGCGTAGGCACGGAGAAGGGCTCCGGCGAGTTCTGGCGGGTCATCCCGTCGGGCCTGCACGGCCCGGCCACGGTCGACGTCGGCAACGCCGGCACGGTGATGCGCTTCCTGCCGCCCGTCGCCGCGCTGGCCGACGGCCCCATCCGCTTCGACGGCGACCCGAGGTCGTACGAACGCCCCCTGAACGGCGTGATCGACGCCCTGCGCGTGCTCGGCGCCCGGATCGACGACGACGGCCGGGGCGCGCTGCCGCTGACGGTGCACGGCGGAGGCGCACTGGACGGCGGTCCGGTGGAGATCGACGCGTCCTCGTCCTCCCAGTTCGTGAGCGCGCTCCTGCTCTCGGGCCCGCGCTTCAACATGGGCGTCGAGGTCCGTCACATCGGCTCCTCCCTCCCCTCGATGCCCCACATCCGCATGACCGTCGACATGCTGCGCGCGGTCGGTGCCCAGGTGGACACCCCGGAGTCGGGCGGCGAGCCGAACGTCTGGCGGGTGACCCCGGGCGCGCTGCTGGGCCGGGACCTGACCGTGGAGCCGGACCTGTCGAACGCGCAGCCGTTCCTCGCGGCGGCGCTGGTGGCCGGCGGCAAGGTGGTCGTACCGGACTGGCCGGCGCGGACGACGCAGCCCGGTGACCGGCTGCGGGAGATCTTCACCGAGATGGGTGGTTCCTGCGAACTCACCGAGTACGGGCTGGAGTTCACCGGTTCGGGTGCGATCCACGGCATCGACGTGGACCTGGGCGAGGTCGGTGAACTGACCCCGGGCATCGCGGCCGTCGCCGCCCTCGCGGACTCACCGTCCACGCTCCGGGGCGTCTCCCACCTGCGCCTGCACGAGACGGACCGGCTGGCCGCGCTCACCAAGGAGATCAACGAACTGGGCGGCGACGTGACCGAGACCGCCGACGGTCTGCACATCCGCCCGCGCCGCCTGCACGGCGGGATCTTCCACACGTACGAGGACCACCGCATGGCCACCGCGGGCGCGATCATCGGCCTCGCGGTCGAGGGTGTGCAGATCGAGAACGTGGCGACGACGGCGAAAACCCTCCCGGACTTCCCCGACCTGTGGACCGGGATGCTCGGGAGCGACGGGGCGTAGGGGACTCACGCCATGCGCCGCTACGGCAAGAACACCGACGAGGACGACATCCGCCAGCGCCCGAACCGCAAGGGCAACCGGCCGCGTACGAACATCCGCCCCAAGCACGAGGAAGCGGTCGAGGGCATGGTCCTCACCGTCGACCGGGGCCGGCTGACCTGTCTGGTCGAGGACCGGGTCGTGATGGCGATCAAGGCCCGCGAACTGGGCCGGAAGGCGGCCGTGGTCGGCGACCGGGTCGCCATCATCGGCGACCTGTCCGGCGACAAGGACACCCTCGCCCGTATCGTCCGCATCGAGCCGCGCACCTCCGTGCTGCGCCGCACGGCCGACGACGACGACCCGTACGAGCGCGTGGTCGTCGCCAACGCCGACCAGCTCGCCATCGTCACCGCCCTCGCCGACCCCGAGCCGCGCCCGCGCCTCATCGACCGCTGCCTGGTCGCGGCCTACGACGGCGGCCTCGACCCACTGCTCGTCCTCACCAAGTCGGACCTGGCCTCGCCCGACGAACTCCTCGAGCTGTACGGCGCGTTGGGCGTCCCCTATGTCGTGACGAGCCGCGAGGAGCTGGAGAACGGCAGCGCGGTGGAACGGGTACGCAAGCAGCTCGACGGCAAGATCACCGCGTTCGTCGGGCACTCCGGTGTCGGCAAGACGACCCTCGTGAACGCGCTGGTCTCGCTGGAGCGGCGGCGCAGCACCGGCATCGTCAACGCCGTCACCGGGCGCGGCCGGCACACCACGACCTCGGCGCGCATGATTCCGCTGCCCGACGACTCGGGCTGGGTCGTCGACACCCCGGGCGTCCGTTCCTTCGGCCTGCACCACGTGGACCCGTCCCGGGTCATCAAGGCCTTCCCCGACCTGGAGCCCGGCACGGTCGACTGCCCCCGCGCGTGCAGCCACGACGAGCCGGACTGCGCCCTGGACCAGTGGGTGGCCGACGGTCACGCCGACCCGCAGCGGCTGTACTCGCTGCGCCGGTTGTTGGCCACTCGTGAGCGAACAGACGGCGACTGACCACCGCGTGTTTGTGGGGACTCAAGTTCGGTAAGTGCATAATCGCACCGAGCCGGACATACGGGAGGACAGCACATGGCGTGGCTGCTGGTTGTCGTGGCCGGAATTCTGGAGACCGGGTTCGCCGTGTGCCTGAAGCTGTCCCACGGCTTCACGCGCCTGTGGCCCACGGTCGCCTTCTGCTCCTTCGCCCTGGGCAGCTTCGGCCTGCTCACCCTCTCCCTGAAGAAGCTCGACGTGGGCCCCGCCTACGCCGTGTGGACCGGCATCGGCGCGGCCGGCACCGCGATCTACGGCATGGCCTTCCTCGGCGACCTGGTGTCGACGCTGAAGCTCGTGTCGATCAGCTTCGTCATCGTCGGCGTGATCGGACTGCAGCTGTCCGGTTCCGCGCACTGAACCGCTAGCTCAGCAGGGCCCGGTGGGCCGGCGTCAACGCACTCCGTACGAGTTCGCCGACGCCCCCCTCGCCCGGTGGCGCCGCCACGCAGGACAGGGCGAGCCGCACGACGAGTTCGCAGGAGCGGGCCAGGTCGGCGGTGTCCGGCCGGGCCGCTCCGGGTCCGGCGAGCGCGGCCACGGCACGGTCGCGGACGACGGCCACGAAGTCACCGGGCGAGGGCAGCGGCCCGTCGGCCCGGCGCTGTGCCGGTACGGCGGAGGAGGACGGCACCGCGGACAGGGTCGGCGAGGGCAGCCGTTCGCTCCAGCAGCCGGTGAGCATGGCCCGCACCAGCGCGTTCTCGCGGGCCGCCGACGTGGTCCACTCGGCGGTCGCGGTCAGCCGATCACGGGCGTCGGCATGCGCGCCGAGGGCCCGGTCGACGCCGACGAGATAGCCGTCGGCCTCCCTTCTGACCAGCGCCCGCGCGAGCCCCTCCTTGCTGCCGAACTCGTTGTACAGCGTCTGCCGGGACACTCCGGCCGCGGCGGCCACGTCCACCATCCGTACGGTGGACCACGACCTGCGTGCCAGCGCCGTATAGGCGGCGTCCAACAGGGACTCCCGCGCTGCAGGCATCATTCGCCTCCCGGGGACGAGCGGCTCTGCGCCCAGATTTGACGCGCACGGAAGCACTGTCAAGGGTTCGCGGCGGCGCCGGGGGGCGCACTTCGGCCATTGCGCGCGGGAGTTGGGCCGGTGGCCGCGGGCCGGGGCCGGCCGGGGCGCCCTCCCGGAGGTCCCTCCTGGAGGTCGCTCACCTCCCGTTTCGCCCACCGGACCCTGTAGCCCCGCCCCGACCCCTGAAGATACGGTTCACGCATGGCCGACTATCACGATGACCTGCGCCTCGCCCACGTCCTCGCGGACGCCGCCGACGCCGCGACGACCGCCCGGTTCAAGGCGCTCGATCTCAAGGTCGAGACCAAGCCGGACATGACTCCGGTCAGCGAGGCGGACAAGGCCGCCGAGGAACTCATCCGCGGCCATCTGCAGCGCGCACGCCCGCGCGACGCGGTCATCGGCGAGGAGTACGGCGTCGAGGGCACCGGCCCCCGGCGCTGGGTGATCGACCCGATCGACGGCACCAAGAACTACGTGCGCGGCGTCCCGGTGTGGGCCACGCTCATCTCCCTGACGGAGGCGGCGGAGGGCGGCTACCAGCCCGTCGTCGGCCTGGTCTCCGCGCCCGCCCTGGGCCGCCGCTGGTGGGCCGCGAAGGGTCACGGCGCCTACACCGGCCGCAGCCTGTCCTCCGCGTCCCGGCTGCGCGTCTCCCAGGTCTCGAAGCTGGCGGACGCCTCCTTCGCGTACTCCTCGCTCACCGGCTGGGAGGACCAGGGCCGGCTCGGCGGCTTCCTGGACCTGACCCGCGAGGTGTGGCGCACGCGCGCGTACGGCGACTTCTGGCCCTACATGATGGTCGCCGAGGGCTCCGTCGACATCTGCGCCGAACCCGAACTCTCCCTCTGGGACATGGCCGCCAACGCGATCATCGTCACCGAGGCCGGCGGCACCTTCACGGGCCTCGACGGCCGCCCGGGCCCCCACAGCGGCAACGCGGCGGCGTCGAACGGCATCCTGCACGACGAGTTCCTGGGGTATCTCAACATGCGCTACTGAGCTGACTTACGGCTTGACCTGGGCGTTTCCCCCTCCCTCAGGGCTTCTGGGCCGTGGTGGGGCCGTCATCGGCCTTCGGGCCGTCCTCGAACACGCCGTTCACCGCTTCCCGTGTGCGCTTCTCGCTGCTCGGCATCAGGTGCGTGTACGTCCGCAGCGTGAAGCCCGGGTCGTGGTGTCCCAGGTACTCGGACAGAGCCTTGATGTTCTCCCCCGCGTCCAGAAGTACGGACGCGTAGAAGTGCCTGAGCGCGTGCATGCCGTTCTCCCTGCCGCGCGGGACGCCCACGGTGTCGAGGGCGGGGCGCCACGCAAGGCGGTTGAAGACGAGGCGGTTGACCGCGCGTTCTCCAACGTTGGTGAAGAGCAGGGAGGCGGTCGCAGGCGGGCCGTCGACCGAGCGCCACGGCAGCGATACGGCCTTCGGCGGGTGCTTCGCGATGTGGTCCTCAAGCGACCGCGCGACGCTCTCAGGCAGCGGGACGGTGCGCGTCTTGCCGCCCTTGGGCAAGGCGAACACCTGCTTACCGGCAATGAGCTTGACCTGTCGCACGACGTGAACGACCCCTTCCACGAAGTCCACGTCGTCAGCGGCCAGACCGAGCACTTCGCCCTGCCTCATGCCGCACCCGCCGGCCAGGTCCACCACGCTCCGGTACCGCTCCGGCAGTGCCGAGCGCATCGCCAGCACACGCTCAGCCCGCCACGGCACGATCCGGCGGGGCTCCAACTTGGGCGCCTTCACCGACGATGAACGGCAGGGGTTGTACGGGATCAAGCGGTCATCGACGGCTGCCGCCAACATCGCGTTGAAGTTGGCGAAGATGACGCGCTGATAGGCAGGCGCCACCCCGCCATCCTGAAGCTTCCGCAGCCACTCGCGAACGTGGATCGGCTTCAGCGAGTCCAGCGAGCGACTGCCCAAGTGCGGCAGGACGTGCAGGCGTATGCGCTGTTCTGTACTCACGAAGGTGCCGGGGTCCATGGTGAGCGACGCCAACCACCGTTCCGCGTGCTGACGAACTGTGAGGCGCCCGGCGCGCGGGTCGATGTACTGACCGCGCGTCATATCCGCCTCGATCTGCGAAAGCCACTTCTCGGCGACGCGCTTCTGTCCATCGGGGAAGCTCTTGGACTTCTCGGTGCCGTCGGGACCGATGTAGCGGGCGCGGTAGCGCAGGCCTGTTCCGTGTCGGTCGCTCTTGGCTCGGACGGTCTTGCCGTCTGCGGTGGTTTCGGTCTTGTACCAGCGGTCTTGGATGTGGCCAGCCATGCGGGGGTGTTCCCTTCGGGGCATGAGGAAGGGAGAGCCACGGTGTGGCCCTCCCTGGGGCGTTGCGTCGTGCGGTTGTGGCTCGGTCAGGCGGTGGCCTGGTCGTCGTTCTTCCGCGCGGTGACGTAGGCGCGGACGTCGGCGGGGTCGTAGCGGATGTACTTGCCGATGCGGAATCCGGGCGGCCCAACCTGCTTCTTGCGCCACTGGTAGACGGTCTCTTTGGGGACCTCGAAGATTTCGGCGATGTCGTCCGGGGTCAGGTACCGGTCCGGGAGGCCACCCCGGAGGGTGGCGCGGGGGTCGTTGTGCACGGCGGCGGTCGTGCTCATGCGGGCAGACTCCTTCTGGGCGGACTGCCCTTGTCGGGCGGCGCGTGTGTCCGAGGTGGGGATTTCTGCGTCACCCGCGTCATCTGCGTCATCCGTGCGTCTGAACTGCGGGTTTTGGGTGACGCAGAGCGATGAGAGTGCGTCATTGGTGACGCAGGCTGTCCGTCATCGGTGACGCAGATGACGCGGGGTGACGCAGGCACGGGCCGTCTGCGTCACCCCTGTCTGCGCAGGTCACCGGCCGTTTTCCGGGGTCGGGTGACGCAGGTGACGCAGCGTTTCCTACTTAGGAAAAGGGAGGGGGTGTCTGTGGTCGTGTATGCGGCGCAAGGCGTGAAGAAGGGCCTGGGTCGGCGCGAGGGCCGAACAGCAAGAGGAGCACGCCCCGGCGGGTGGTGCTCCTCTTGCTCGTACGGGCAGCCAGTGACGCCGGTCAGAACGCCCGTTCCTGGTCGTGCGCGAGCGGGACGGACGGTCGGGCCAGTTCGAGGTATCGGCCCTCTTTGGTTCGGCCGGAGTCGATGAGGACGCCCCGCGCGGCGAGAGTGGGCTGAAGGCGTTTGAGACGGTCGGAGAGCACCTTGCCGGTGGTGGGCCAGCCCTTGGGCAGGGGGCGGCAGTCGTCGCCGCTGTAGAGGCGTGTGAGGCAGTGCAGCCACTCGGTGGAGGTCATCCGCGTTTTCGTACCCGCGTCCATGGTGGCAGCGTGCTGAAGCACGGTCTGCGCCAGCAGGTCACCTTCGATGACGTCGTCGTTGAGGTCGTCGAGACTGGCTCGGTAGGCGGCGAGCGCCCCGAATCCGGTAGCCGCGTCGAGCTGCGCGCACAGGTGCGCGAAGTCCGCCATCCGCAGGTCGGTTGGGGTCTCCACCTCCACCGCCCGGACCTTGACCGCGAGGTCCAGGAGCGAGCCGAGGACAACGGGCAGTACCTCGGCGTACTCCGTCCACAGTTCCGCTTCGGTACGCCGGACGCGTGGGCGTTCCAGGCGCAGCGGCAGGAGCCGTTCGGCAAGGTCGGGGCGGATGACTCCGACGTCGATACCGGTCAGGAGCAGGGGGCGGCGGTACCGGGCGCGGAACACGTCCCCGTCGGTGAACAGGGCGCGTTTGACAGTCTCGGCGCCGGTGACGATGCAGCACATCGCATCGGACAGGTCCGGCGTCATGTGGGAGAGGTTGTCCAGGGCGGTGACCCATCCGGCGGCGACGGCCGCGATCAGGTTCTCTTCGTCCTTGGGGGCTCGGCGAAGGTCGCCGCTCATGCCTTCGATGATCCGTACGAGCATCCGTCCGCCGGTGGACTTGCCGGCACCCTGCGGTCCGGTGAGGAAGGGGGCGGGGACGGGCACGGACGGACCGAGGCAGCCGATCAGCCACGCGATGGCGAGGCATTCGGTCTCGGCGCCTGCGAAGTTGCACAGCCGCAGCAGAAGGTCGATGCCCTTGCCGTTCGTGTCCTTGACCGGGAGGGGGAGTTCGCCGGTGAGCTGGGTACGGCGCCAGCACACCTCACGCGGGTCGGGGACGGTGATGGCCCATCCGGTGGGGTGAATGCGGACGGACTGTCCGTCCGTGCGGCCCAGGTCCAGCCACGTCGCCCCGTTGTAGCCGGGGGCGACACGGATGTGCACAGGCTGTACGTCCTCCGTCAGCGCGAGCGCTTCGATCAAGTCCAACGCCTCCTTGAGGGCGGTCCCGTTGAACACGCCGATCCCGTCATTGAACAGGCCGACCATGAGTTCCTGGCGGTGGCTGCCGGTCGTGCCCTGCGAGCGGATGGGGCGGGCCACGGGATGGCCGTTCCTCTGCGCGTACACGGTCCCGTCAGCGGTACGGAAGTAGCGGAAGTGGGCTTGCGCGTAGTCGGTGATGACCTTGCGGGCGGGGCTCTGTTCCTCGTCGGCCATGATTAAAGTCCCAGCGTGGTGCGGGCGTTGGTCCATGCGTCGGTGCAGTGCCGGGGCGATTCGCCCTTGGCCTGCGCTGCGGTGAACAACTGGGCGACGTGCACCTCGGTGAGGCAGCCGCACCGCCCGTGCGTGGACAGCACCGCGAGGAACGTGCGGTACACGGTGGCGTGCACCGCCTCACGGGCCTCGGTGATGTACTGCTCCGCCATCGCGATCCCACGGTCCAGGTAGGTCGGCGTGCGGTGCGGGCACTCTCCGCCCCCACCGACGGCGGGCATAGTGACGGCTGTCGGTCGGACTGTGGTGGGTTCCTTCGCGATGAGCGCGCGTACGGCGTCCGGCAGAGGGGTCATGGTGCCGGTGCCGAATCCGAGCCAGCGGGCGTAAGCCATGAGCGACTTGATGTCCACGCCGGGGCGTACGGCGTTGGCGGACTGCATCGCACCGAGGTAGAGCCAGTGTTCGCCCCGGCTGGTGGGCACGACGTGTGTGGGGGGCAGGGTCTCGCGGGCCCACGCGATCGCGTCGGCGTTGTCCAGGTCCACGGCCGTCAGCCCCGCCCCGCCGGGGTGGTAGGCAACCGCTTCGGCGTGCAGCCAGGCGCGGCGCCAGGGGCCGGAGGTGATGACGTGTGGGTCGGTGGTCGCGGCGGCCCACGCGTGGCAGACGCCAGGACAGGCGCACGGACCCGGAGCCTTCATGTTGGGTCGGCCGCCACAGGAGTTGTTGGCGCAGCGGCGGCAGTTGCCGAACGGCACCTTCCCGGCTCGTAGGGGCAGCGGGGGCAGGCCGGAGGCGGCCAGGTCGAGAGCGGTTTGCAGGTGCTCTCCCCGAAGGAGGGTCGGTTGGGTCATGCTGGAGACCTCCGCAGGTCTGTTGAGGACTGGAGACAAGGGCGGCCCGGCTTTGGCGAGACGGGGCCGCCCTTGACGTTCGCGGGAGTGCTCAGGCCGCTTGCCGGCCGGGCAGGAGCCTGCCGTCGGGGGTCCGGTACAGGGCTCCGCTTGCGGTGAGGGTCTTGATCTCGCGGGAGACGGTGCCCTTGTTGAGGCCGGTCGTGTCGGTCACGTCCTTGGCGGTGCGGGCCCCGGACTGCACGGCCGCGAGCACCTTGTCCCGGTTGGTCACCGCCCCGGAGGCTGCGGGCGTGTTCTTGACCAGGTGCAGCGGCGGGCGCGGCACCTGTCCGCCGGACGTCTGCGCAGGGGTCCAGATCGACTTGGGCAGGGCGCGCACGCCGGCGTCGTCGAGGGTCCAGGTGCGCAGCATGCGCGGTCCGTAGCCCTTGAGGTAGCCGTGGCCTCGGTATTCGCGGCCGTCGGGGATTTGGTGCGGTGCGTAGTGCGCGCAGTCGTCGAGGGCGACCTGTGCCTGTGTCGTGCCGGCCACCCGCAGCGAGAACCGGGTCAGGAGGTTGGGTGCGATCAGCTTGTGCACGCCCGGCGCCCCGCCGTCGGTCAGCGGGTACTGCGTGGCCCACCACAGAACGACACCGCGCGAGCGGCCGAGCGAGGACAGCTCGATCAGGCGTTGCAGCCGGTCCTTGTCCTTGGTGATCAGGGCGAGGATCACCTGTCCCTCGTCGACGACGACGGTGAGCTGCCGGCCGTCCCACACGCTGATCCCGCGCGTCTTCATGTCGGTCTTGCGGCGGGTCATCTCCGCGTGCGCCTGGTCCACGGCGTCGGTGATGTCGTCGCGTTCCACGGCGACGCGGCAGACCGGTTCCCAGATGTTGGCCTCTTCGCCCTTGCCGTCGATCAGGAGCAGGTCGCCGCGCAGGTGCGCGGTGGCCATGAGGGGGCGGAAGGACCAGGACTTGCCGGTGCCGGACGCGCCGGACACCAGCAGCCGTTCGTCGAACGGGATCAGGACCTCATCCCCGGTCTCGGTGTCCAGACCGAGGTTCATCATCAGCGGGTCGGACGGGATGCGCTCCGCGGTCCACAGGGAGGGGACGCCCGCGGCTGCCGAGCGGGTGGCGAGCGTGAGGACGGCCCAGCCGCCGCGTGAGGCGGAGGTGATCCGTATGCGCAGTGCGGTGCGGGCACCGAGCAGCGCACGGACGGAGTCGGCCTTGTCCGCGAGCGTCTTGACCGTCCACGTGCCGTCCAGGCGGATCTCACAGCGGATGCCGCCCGGCTCCATCGCGGGAGGCGTGGTGACCGTGCCCGACAGACCACGATCCGGGGCGTGCTCGACCCAGTACGACGGGTCGAGGCGTTCCATGAGCTGACGCTCTTCCACCGAAACCGACTCGTCCACCGTCACCCGCAGCGTGCGCCGGCCGAGCGCGAGAGCGGCCACGTTCGCCCCGATCAGCACGGCCGACGTGGTGGCCGGCCAGACGGTGAGGTGCGCGGTGGACAGGAGCGCGGACGCGATCGTGCTGGGCACGGCGTGCATCGAATGCACTTGGATGGCGCGGGCCTTGAGGGTGGTGGGGTAGTTCACCCGCGCGGCCTTGAGCTTGGCGCGGGTGTCGCGCTCGTGGCTCAGGGCTGCCTTGGCCGCGACCCGGGCGGCGCGGCGCCCTGCCGCGAACGGATTGTTGGACGCGGCGCGTGCGGCGTGCTGCTGCGACTTGGCGGTGGCGTGTGTGGAGCGCGCGGCGTTGTGTTCCTTCTGCGCGGCCATCAGCTGCTTCAGGTGCTCGGGGGTGCGCAGCTTGGTGCGCCGCTCGGCTTCAAGGTCCCAGCGGGCCGCGAACGGAGCGCAGACCGGGGCGAGTGAATTCAGTGCCGTAGTGGTGGTGTTGGTGGTGGTCGACCATGCTTGCTTCCAGTCCACGAAAGGGTCCTCCAAGACCGTGGATGAGGGCCGGTGCGCCGTTGCGTGGCGTCACCGGCCCGTCGGGTTGGAGGGGAGTGGTGCTGTCGGTTGCGTCGACAGCACGGGTTGAACCCCCTGCAACCGCATCTGACCTGCGATGTTGCAGAGTTGAGGGGTGGGGAGGGGTGGGGGCTCTACGCGCACGCGCGCGTAGAGCGGCGGAAAATGAGGCTGTGCAACCCCCTCACGGGGCCCCCAACAGCCGTTCACGGCCCGGGGGATGTGCACCCACACGCGAGGGGGGTCGGGTTCTGTGCGGACCGCATACGGCTTCCGCCCGATTCGGGGCGGGCGGAAGCCGTTCAGTGCTTGGGGCCGGCGAGCTTGAGGGTGATGCCGCCAACGCTGATGGGGCCGGTGGTCTGGGCGATGACGGTGACCGCGTGGGCGGCGGTGTCGAGCAGCGCGCACAGGGCGGCGACCAGTCCCCAGCAGCCCATGGTGGCTGCTCCGGCGACGACGACCGGGAACAGGTAGTGGCCCAGGGGGCGCCCGTTGTGGTCGGTGGCCTGGACGATGACGACGACCGGCTGCCCGGTGGCTTCGGCGCGGCGGTAGACGTCGGCGGGAAGGTGCGGGGCGATGATCCCCGGCGGGTCACGATGTGCCATCAGGGCTGTCCCTCAGGTCAGTTGGAGTCGGCGCACGGCACGCACACGCCGAGCGAGGCGGGGGAGGGCGAGACGCCACCGGCACACGGGCAGCGACCCACTCGCGTGCGCGGTGGTCATCAGCGGTCGGTGCCGGTGAGGTCGACCGGAACGCCGTTGAGGGGGCCGCGCAGTTCGGCGTAGCGGGTCGAGACCCAGCCCACCGACCAGCCGCACAACTCCGCAGCCGTGCGCACCGACATACCCTCCGTGTGCGCGGCGGCCACGATCGCGCGGGCGTCGTCCTCGGACAGCTTCTCCGTGGCAGGGCCGGCGGACAGCAGCGCGGCGCGTTCACGCGCCGCCCGCTCCTCCCGCTCCGCCTGTTCACGACGCTCCCGCTCAACACGCTCCCGCTGCTCGCGCTCCGCGCGTTCGGCGGCTTCACGTTCACGGCGTTCACGCTCCCGCTCATGCTCTTCACGCTCACGGTCCGCGCGTTCACGCTCCTCGCGCTCAGCACGCTCCCGAGCCTCTTCCCGCTCCCGTTCCTCACGCCGCGCGGCTGCCTCCCGCTCGGCCTGCTCACGGGCCATGCGGGCCTCATGCTCACGCTGTTCACGCGCCAGTGCCGCCGCATGCTCACGCTCCTCACGGGCCCGCCGAGCAACCTCGTCACGCCGCTCGCTCGCGGCCTGTTCACGGGCTTCCCGCTCGGCTTGCTGCTTGGCTTCCAAAGCGACCACTGCAGCGGTGATGGCCCGCCGGTAGGCGAGTCCGGTCTCTGCCGTGACGATCAACAGCAGTGGGGCGACCGCGTGTACGGCGACGCCCACCAGGTCGTTCTTCAGTGCGGAGTCGGCGACGTTGAGGGCGAGGGTCATGCAGCCGGTCATCCACCGCAGCGCGATGGGCCACCGCCCGCCGTTGCCCCCGAGCCGGGCGAGCACCGCGTCCAGGCGGACCACGATGACCACGGCCGCGTCCACCACCAGGGGCAGGATGGGCGCGGTCCAGGCCCACTGGGCGGGGGTGTGGGCGGAGGCGAGCGGGGTGACGGTGAGGATCGAGTAGAGCATCGCGCCCGCCACGATCAGCCACGTGCCGGCCGACAACGCCCGCTCCGCCGAACGGATATGAGCAGCGTTCATACGCTCACCCCCAACCATGAACGCACCCGAATCGCGGCGATCAGGATCACCGGGGAGGCCGGGTCGTCAGGGGTCTCGCTGTCCTCGGTCCACGTCCACTCAGCGCCCGGCACCGGCTCGAAACCGAGCGTGCTGAGCGCGTCCGTACGGTCCGTGAACGTCGGCACCGAGCGGGCGAACCGGTGCTCCGGCCACTGCTCGGTGGTGTTGAGCAAGGCCACGTACAGGCGCCAGTGGTCGGCGCGGACGGACATCTGCGCGGTGAACTCCCGCACGGCGTTCTGTCCACTCATGCCGCACCGCCCCGGTGCACGGTCGCGGCCTGGCCCACCAGCGCGGTCAGCAACCGCCGGCGAGCCCGGCGAATACGCCGGACGTCCAGCTCGGTGGGGGTCCGGTCCATGGTGATGATCTGCGCGTCCAACAGGTCGACGTCCGCCAGGATCGCGGGCATCTCCAGCTCGATCGCGTCCAGCTCAGCATCCGTTGGGTCCATGAACTCGGCGAACGCGGTAACAGCCTCTTGAACAGTGACGATGTGGTCCATTGGGTCGTGTGTCCTTCCACAGGTGAACGGCCCGAACAGCGGCCCCGGTGTTCGAGCACCGGGGCCGCGCGCCGTTGAAGTCGGGTTTCCGGCTCCCCTCAGCGCTGCTCGTACGAGACGAGCAGCGGAGGCAACCGGCCGCAGAGAACTGCGGTGGATGAGTGGTCTCTTTCGGGGACGCGGCTGCCGGATCAGGTACAGCTCGCTAGGGCCCCGTTGTAGGCAGAGACCTGACCTTTCGGTCTGCCATCCGGACTGCCAAGGGATCGCCTGCCACGAGGCAGACGACTGTCCGGTGCCCTCCCCCCGTCCACTGCGGGGCTCCTGGTCGTGCGTTCTTGCAGGTAAAGCAGGCGTGACGCACTATCCCTACGTTGCTTAGGGGGGGTTGCGTTCTCGTCTGATAGGTACCGTAAGCAAACGGCGGGGGTGCGCGCAACCCCCTCTAGCGATAGAGTTCGCTAGCCCCCCTAAACGAGGAGTGGAGAGCTGTGCACGACGACATGAAGCGGGTCTCTGAGATCGCGGCCCCGGTCGACCGGGCCAAAGCAGCGATCGACCTGATGGCGACCTATCAGGGATGGGTGCTTGAGCTGTCCCGCATCCGCCGTGAGGCCATCGAAGAAGCGCAGGCGTCCGGCATGACTCAGACCGAAATCGCCGCGCAGCTCGGGGTGAGTCGAGGCCGCGTAGGGCAGCTGGCGTCTGCCGGCCCGCCCCCGGAGCGCGCGTTCTTCGGCACCGACCTGGTGACTGTGTCGCTCGGTGGCAAGCCCGAGGCAGGCAAGAGCCCCGATCAGAACCCGAGTGAGGTTGTGACCAGGGAAGACCTCAAGAACTTCGACCACCTGCGCAAGTTGCTGGGTGGGATGAAGCTTGAGGCCGAGTACGAGGTGATCCCGACGACGGGAATCGTCAACCTCAACCGCGACAACCACGTGGTCGTCTGTGGACCGCGACTGTCACCCATCGTTGCCCAGGTGCTCGAAGGGGACGACAACCTGCGCTTCGAGAAAGACCGAGCCTGGCATCTGGTGGACCAGAAAGCCGGTAAGGAGTACCGATCGCCGATGGATGAGGACGGCACGTCCGGCGACTTCGGCTACCTGGGCCGGCTTCCTCGGTTGGACGGCCGTGGCACGTTCTTGTACATCGCCGGAATCCACTCCATAGGCGCCAACGGGGTCGTGCACTACTTGGAGAACAACCTCGCTGAGCTGTACCGGGAAGTTCGCACCCGCCGGTTCTCGACGCTCATTTCCTGTCGCTACGACCCCAAGACGCTCGACGTACTGGAGAGCCGCCGCGTCACCCCGCTGTACCGACACGAGGGATGATCATGCGCGTCTGTATGGACACACGACCCGGGGGAGCCAACCCCAACGAGGACTGGGTGGCAGGAACACCCACGCTCGCTGTCGTGCTGGACGGACTCAGCACGGCAGGCCTCACCACGGGATGCCGACACGGCGTCCCGTGGTACGTCGCGCACCTCGGCGGCCAGTTGGTCGCTGCCCTCGCAGACCTCGGCTGCCAACTCTCAGATGGTTTGACGGATGCTCTCGAACGCGTCGCAGGGCTCCATCCGGAGTGCGACCTCAAGAATCCCGGGACGCCGTCCGCCACGGTCGCGATCCTGCGGCAGCGATACGGCGTCCTTGACCATCTCGTCCTCGCGGACTCCCCCATCGTGTTTGAGGGACCGCAGGGGTACTCGGTGATCACTGATCTTCGAGTGGACGACATCCTCCCCGAATTGCGAGCGGAGGTTGAGCAGTACGAGACTCACACCTCAGAGCACAGCGAGGCCTTGCAACGATTCGTGCTCGCGCAGCGGCAAGTACGCAACACGGCAGAGGGCTACTGGGTGGCTGCGGCGGATCCAGAAGCCGCAGAGCACGCGCTGACCGGCACGACGTCACTCGGAGAAGTGCACGCTGCCGCTGTGATGTCTGATGGCGTATCAAGGCTCGTGAGCGAGTACAAGATGGCGACCTGGTCGGAAGCGTTCGCCACGCTCCGGGCGGGGGGTCCCCGCGAACTGATCGACACCGTACGCAGGGTCGAGGCTACGGACCCCACTGGACGCCGGTGGCCGCGATACAAGTCCGGGGATGATGCCGCAGTGGCCTTCTGCCAATGGTGATTTGGCCAGCGAAAAGCGCGCGACGTTCTGACATCAATGACTGATGTGGACGATCACGAATGACGTGACCGTTGGCAGAGTCGTGCCATCGGGGTTGTTCTGCATCAGGGCCTCCTCCGCTCCGCGATCAGTACGCGAGCCAGGATGCGCACCAGTGCGGTGTCCGGCTCGACGAGGCCGACATGCTCGCGGTGTGCCCACACGTCCCGCCCCGGTCCGCTCATGCTCTCCTCGTGCCAGAGGTGAACTGCGTCGTCGGGATCGGTGATCGGCTCGTCGCAGTAGCGGCAGAAGCGCAGGGTCATGACGAACCCGCGATCTTCGTGTGGCAAGGACAGGTGCAGCGTCGCACGAGGACCAGGCCGCCCCCATGGGGTAGTGGGATGTCCTCGGTCTGACGGCAGTCGTGGTGCAGTTCCTGGTATCCGTCCAGGGCGGCCACCGCGCACTCGGCGGAGCGCATCGAAGGGTCGTCGACGGCCGCGGTCACGGGCGCGCGCCGAGGTTCTCGTAGTGGTCGCACAAAGCGCTCAGGGTGCGTGCCAGGCGTCGGGCATAGCCGACTTCTTCGCCGAATCTGCGGATCGACTCGGCCCGGAGTTTTCCCCGCGCCTCGCCTACGCAGGCAAGCGCGCAATACCGGGGGATGCTGTCCTTCTTCAACCGCCTGACGGACCGCTCGACCTCGAGGATGAGCAGTTCCAGATGCCCCCGAATCATCTGCGTCAGCGTCTCCAGCTCATCAGCGGTTGGAGGCAGCACCACTGCATCGGGGTCCAGCAGAATCTGCACGGTCTCGCGCATGACGGTGATGTCAGGGCGATCAGCTTGCCGGCGCTCAGTACTTTCGGATGCTGCGATGGTGCGGTTCGCCATGTCGGCCCCTGCCCAGTCGGCCACGCCCGGGGCCGTTCGCATGGTCGCCGGGTCTCGTCGTGCCTCTTGAAGCTAGGAGTGCGATGGACGCCTATGCCAGCAATGTGCAGATCTTTGCATTCATGCCAACCAGCCGTGTTCCTTGGCGAGTTCGTCCCCTTGACCAGCTACGCCATCTGCCGGACCGTGTCGCAAAGAACTGTGTCGACGACGGGTGAATCGTGACCCTCTGACGGCGGATCAAAACTGACCCACTTCGTGGTCTTCTGACCAACCTGATCTTGATCGAAGGTCAGGAGAAGAGGGTGATTTCCGTGGAGGACTGGGCAGAGATCCGCAGGCTGCACCGGGCCGAGCAGATGCCGATCAGGGCGATCGCCCGGCAGCTGGGCATCTCGAAGAACACCGTGAAGCGGGCCCTGGCCACCAACCGGCCGCCGGTCTACTCCCGGCCGGCCAAGGGCTCGGCGGTCGACGCGGTCGAGCCGCAGATCCGGGAACTGCTGAAGCAGACCCCGACGATGCCCGCGACTGTGATCGCCGAACGGATCGGCTGGGACCGTGGCATGACCGTCCTCAAAGAACGCGTACGCGAGCTGCGGCCCGCCTATCTGCCCGTCGATCCGGTCTCACGCACCACCTATCAGCCCGGCGAGCTGGCCCAGTGCGACCTGTGGTTCCCGCCCGTCGACATCCCGCTCGGATACGGCCAGTCCGGCCGTCCGCCCGTGCTCGTGATGGTGTCCGGCTACTCGCGGATCATCGCCGCACGGATGCTGCCCACCCGCACCACCGGCGACCTGATCGACGGC
>Ga0307509_10005235_pt1 | contig 18177 bp, 18 predicted proteins | sample 10_EM_MG_FD_202245 | JGI IMG/M metagenome (GOLD analysis project Ga0307509, IMG submission 202245) | Populus trichocarpa ectomycorrhiza microbial communities from riparian zone in the Pacific Northwest, United States - 10_EM | ecosystem: Host-associated > Plants > Roots > Unclassified | place...
GAAATAACCGCTTGTGCATCTTCGCAAATCCTGTCAGCTTATCATCTTTGTAGAGATAGCAGCCCTCTTCGGGGTCTATTTGGATTTCCAATCCCTTCTCCATCAACTGTCCCATTGAGAGAAGATTCCGACACGTTGGCACATGTAACACACTCTCAATAGTTACCTGCTTCTTTTTCCACCTGGTAGACAAACAATGACCTTGACACTCCCGATTCCCGCACATACGACCTTTCGTGAATCGGCGACATTAACGATACGTTCTCTAGGTTCGTAAACCTTGTAATCGGCCAAGGCGTCTCGCATCCCACTGACATGGTTGGAACATCCGCTATCGATCCACCATTGCTGATCGGAGACCGTGGTTGTGCTGTTCACGTTTCCACCGCCTTGGGTTCTCAAACTCCACACTGCCCCATCGCCATTACTGCCATTGCTATTGCCCTGACGTCCACCTCTTGAGTATCCTCCTCTATGTTGTCGGTATCTATTTCCGGTCGGCTGTCTATCGCTACTGTTTTCCCTTGGTTTACTCCAACAATCTTTCTTCATATGTCCTTTCTTCCCGCAATTGTAGCATGTAATATTCCCGCTCTGGCCTTCTCTTTTAGACTCATGCCTTCTTCCCATACCTGAAGGCGCACCTGCAGCCTTCGAGAACATGACCTCTCCCGAAGCCCGTGCTCCAGCCATCCTCCTCTCAGACTTCATCCGACTCTCTTGCTTAATCATTTCGTCCATCAAGGCTTGCGGCTTACTCGCATTTGCTTGGATCTGCCGAAATGTTCTCCAACTTTCGTCATCGGTCGGGATTGCGCGCAGGAGAATGTAGATAGCTTCCATATCAACCATGCCACGTCCTTCGGAATCGCAGAGTGTAAGGTCCGCCAGTAGAGACTTGAATTTCTCGTTGAAATTCACGACTGAAGGAAAATCGGTGACAAGAAGTGAACGAAGGTCATCGTTAATACGATGAAAATGCTCCGCTCCGGTTTGCTTTTGGTCTTTTCTGACCATCGACCACATTTTTCGTGAGGATGCCGCACCCCAGTACTTGCGTCGAAAATGGGGTTCCATCTAACTGGCCATCAATGCCTTGGCCATTACATCTCGGGACTTCCACTTGATGTGCTCCTTGGAGAGCGGTTCTGTGGTTCTCGACGTAGATGAAGTGGAGGTAATAGACGAACCTGCTCCTGCTGTGGTGCTCAATGTGGTAAGGGGGGTTTCACTGGCTGGGTATGTCTCTGTCCCGTCAACTATTAAGGTCAATCCCTTTCCCGCGATCAGAATCAGCATATCGCGTGCCCATCTCTCGTAGTTGGTGTCTCTGTGAGCGCCGGGCTCATAACCTGTTGCGAGGATAATGCGCAGGCAACGGTCAACCGGTCGAACTAGACTAGGGCAAAACTAAAAGGGTACTAGGGAGAATCAAAAACTTCATTCGCTCTACACCCCCCAAAACTAACTACCCAAACATAAGTCTATATAAGAAAAACCCTCTAAATCAATCTATCGTCTGCCACACCTATCAATCTCTCCTTCATGCGTAATCCCCTTCTGCCTGTCGATCTCCGTACTCTGAACAAAGGAAAGACATAACTAAAAAACCATTCCATCTATCCTTCCGTCTATCCTTCCGTCTAGAACAAAGGAAACAACTATCCGCTTCTGTGAACTCTGACAGTTACGGGGCGGGGCCCAACCCCACTGATTCCCTGGACGGGGCCCTCTTTTTCACCACGTATTTTCAACGGGGACCCATCTGGGTGATGGGCGGGGACGGGGGCAGGGAATGCCCAAAAACACACCCTGCCCCGGGCCATTGAGTGGGGCGGGGCGGGGAATGCGGCCTGGGGCCCGTGTTTTACGGGGCCCCGCAGCCCCCGTAACGAACTGTAGGCACCCGCAGGAGGAAGAAAGAACACGCGTATCTGTCAAGCCCCAAGCCGTTATAGCCAACAAGGAGGCCCGGATCACAGTACCCCCGGGACCAAACTTGAAGATACAAATCCCCCGTCTAGCAATTGTGAGAATCCCGGGACGAGCACCCCTCAGTACCGCCAGTCTTCCCGCAACTATGAACAGATACCTATCTCGCATCTCCTGCCCTCCAACATGATTTCACAACAGCCTGCTACCCCAATATCACTAAGCGATGTAGATAGCAACACCTTATCTCACTCCCTCACAGATATACTAATCAATCTCAGTATGATGCGTGAACTCCTCCGCTTACATGAAGAGGAGATTCTGGACCGAGTGGTCCTCCAACTCACCTCCTATAACCAGAATCCCAAGAGTCCTACCTTCCAGCATGCCCAGCAACTCCATATCCCAACCCAAGGCACCTAGCCCCACCAACCCAAATCTACACATATTAGGATAGCTGCAGGTGAAAGCCAATTGGCCGAACTCAGAAAGCAAAGCGAGTAGGACCAGGCCGCTATAAGTGAACAGAGCACTCTCGGTATGTACCACCCATCGCAGCCCCTATTCCCACACCTGAGAGAGGGTACATCAACTATTGCAGGTTCTGTGGGAGTACTATTGCCTGGAGTCGAACATGGTACCTTGGTACAGATTATCAAAAATAGGTTCAGGCCGACAAACATCTACCATCTTCAGGCTAGTGAAAAGGCTTGGGCTGAGACACAATGAATGATTAGCTTCGAAGGTATTGAGTTTGAGGAAGCCGAAAGGGATGAGAGCCAGAGCGAGTATCGAATGAGCAGCTTGTTCAAAGCCTGGGCGGCCTACTCAGGAATCTTGGTGAAGCTAGCACCATCCCTACTCCAAGGGGACCTCGCCACAGCACTGTCTATATACACCATAAACCTGTAGGACTTACTGGAAAAGTACGAATGGGAGGGAGTGAAGGCTTACCACTTCCAATTGCCCCAAAAAAGGGTCGCCAGTGGAAAAAGCATTGATCATGCTAGCGAATGGTGAATCCTTGAGAGCGAGCTTGTAGCGTCAAAATGGTTTGCGCACCCAGCGTCCGGAGGCACTGGGCCATAAAGCAATAAGCCAACTGCCGGATCTCGCCGCCTTATAAGAGTGCTCCCTATACCCGAGAGTGCCCGGGGACAAGGATACAAGCCGGCCAGCACGAGGTTTAGATCAACCTTTAGCCACCCCTAGCATCCGGGAGAAAACACAGGGTCTGTACCGGCTGTAGCACCGCCGTGGGGGAATTGGAACTCTTTGGGGTGACGTGTCACTCCCTGCTGCTATCAGCAGAGGTGCATTTCCTGTGGTACCAACCACCGCGCAGCCCAATGTCCTACAGGGACCAAATACCAAGGGCCCAAGTGATGAAGGCCATCCCTGCTACCCCCACTTTTCTCATGCCATTTCCTAGCCCCTTCCTATAATCTAAGACCGCGTCTTTCCTCTTGCAAAATACAGAGCTCACTACTACCCAAGCAGCTTATATCTCAATCGCTGATTTACAGCAGACTCCCCCCATCTGAAGCAATAGTGGCCTGCCCCCCAAACCTAGTATAGCATTCGCATACCCTAATAGATCACGGCATTACCCAATATGTAGCACGCATAGCCTGCCAATGCCTACTGGGCAACTAAGATGAGAAGGATGGAGCAAGCTTACACAAGATTACCCAGGTGGAGTATTTAAACCCTAGGCCGACACTGCTAGTAGTCAAGAAGTAGGGGGATACTAACTTAGCCAAAGCCAGGTATACCCAAAACCCGATACCGCGTTCTCAATACAGATACCCCTATCTATATAGAAGGGAAGTGAGCACATCAACACGCAAGAAATGCGTCCTGTCGAACCTCTTCTACTGTATTGGGCCTCCAAGTGGAAAGTGAAAACCCTTGTAATGCATGTCGAAAACGGAGCAGTGGCCCATGGTATAACGAACCGGACAATCTGAGAAGCCACCATGGAAGTCTTGACAAGATGCTTGTTGTTCGCTTGTGATTAGTGTTCGTTACGGGGCGGGGCGGGGCGGGTTTTCACTCGCCAGACCCCGGTATTACATGGGGCCGGGAGGGTATTTTTCCGGTAATCCATGCCCTGCCCCCATCCAGGGCCCACCTGGACTCATTCCCTGGACGGGGCCCGGTTTGTTAGCAGGTATTTTTAACAGGGACCTGTCTGGGGTATGGGTGGGGCAGAGGCCTGAGAGGGGACAGGGGCAGGGAATGCCGAAAAATACCCCACATCCCAGGCAATTCAGTGGGGCGGGGCTGGGAAAAAGGCCGAGGGCCCGCGTTTTTTGGGGCCAGATCCGCCCCGTAACAGACTCTACTTGTGATTACGACTTTGAAGGCGACGCACTATTAGTCTCCATAAAGGAGAATGGGCAACGGGATGGGCTTTGCCGATCGGAATATAACAGCATACCTGACCTCGGACCAGAGTTACTACACCCGACATGCAGCCTCCAACAATATTGATTTCTACCATACTGTCACAAATCGTCACTAAACAAAGCACCTTGCATCTTACTAATAGTCTTAGTGATAGGATATTGGTCAAAATGTGAATGCGGCACAATCTATTCTATGTGGATAATACTTCGCAAGTACGAGGGGGGTTGCGAGGTACACTTAGCGAGGAGGTGAAGAAGGGATTGGTAGGAGTTCCGGTTCTTAATTCTTCTAAGCCAGGTGGGCGGTAGCACCTTATTTATAGAAAAGTGCACGTCCATATGTGCAAGAGAAATATAGGGAAAACCATGTAAGAAACATAAGTGCGAACATGTCTGACCCTGAAATCCAACCAAGTAAATCTCAAATAATGTGCGTGAAAACAAAAGGGTGTGGAACGATTATTAGAAATATCATGACCAAGAATAGTGCATAAAAGATGCATAAACAACCGTAAAATCCTAAACACCTGATCGGAAAGGACATGTTAAATGCCGAGATATTATCCTGAAATAAACAATAAAACACCATAATATATATCTTGGCTGTAGTAATCTAAGCGGTGGACAGGTGGAGCCAAAACACAAACTAAGTCAAAGAATACACGGTAGTGTGTTGAATATACATAGGAAATATACAAAGCATTTCAACAGATATGTTTGTCTTTACACTTTGACATCATTTGACTCATAATTCACACATAAGTGGGCACTTGTGATTCATGGCTATATTATGATTGGTTGATGGTTTCATGACACATGATTGTGGCGTCATATTATGTAATAACTTTCGCACATGATTCTGATCATAAGTCATGGGTTTCACACATGGGACTCAGGGGAGCGCATGATTTGGTTTATGGGTTTTGATTGGTTAACGGTATATTGCGATATAACTCATTTAAGTCATCTGAGGTATTTAGATCTCCGCACAGGGCAGAGAGGGCCTCTACAAATACAGCCCCCAACCCTTGTCCCTGCCTCGCCCCACTCAACCGGCTGGGGCGGGGTGTGCTTTTCGGCATTCCCTGCCGCGATCGCCGCTCAGGCTGGCCAGCCACCGATACCCCAGACGGATTCCAGTAAAAGATTGGTGGTAACAAACCGGGCCATGTCCAGGTAATGAGTAGGGGTGGGCCCTGAACAGTGGCTTGGCAGGGATTACACAAAAGATAGCGCCCCGGCTGCGTGTCAGAGCGGAGTCTGGCGAGTGAACACGCGCCCCACCCCATCCTGTAACAAACACTACATGTATTTCCCGCTATGACGCACTATGAGTCGTAGGAGTTGGGTGACGCAGGGTAATGAGTCACCAGGCCGACAGTTGTGGAAGATGCATATATATGGAGCCTAGTTCAAAGCAAGAGGTAGTCACCGACCACCTCTCCTACATCTCTGACGATTGAAATTTCAACACCTTGAGGCATTATCGTACGACGGTATCCCTCTCCCCCTTTCTCATAGTGGCTTTGCCTAGTAGGGTCACGCCCTTCCCATCCGCCTCTCACCTCGGGCCCCTTCTGATGGCACTCTCTATAGCGGGCCTTTGTCCAAAGGGTTACAGTTACTCTTTCCTCCTCTTCCTCACACGGGCTGCCTCGCCCCCTCACTTATCATTTGCCACAGGTGGGTATGGTTGCAACTATTCAGCGGATGACCGCTTGTTTTGGGCTATCGGTAAAGTAGTTCCCCTGGTCGTACAGCTCCCTCGTATGGCACCTCTGCCTGAGAAACCTTTAGCTAGTATCAGCATTCGAAAAATCAGGATCTTGTTTCAGTCGGTCTCATCCGGACTTCTCTTTCATACTCTCCCTTTGGCCCTTCCCCTTCTTGGTTTCGTTGACTCACACCATCCTGATTGAATACTCAGGGTGCACCTTCTTTCGCCCACCCTCCCATCCTCGCTGCCCTGCTAATGGCCTGGCTTGATGAGTGTGGCTACATGAGCAGTTGTCTTGTCTTGTCCGTTGAAGTTTCATGCATGCCGCGTCTGTCATCTTCTGGACCGTAAACACACGGCCACCGTCTTTCCAGTGGACTCGGGGATCAGCTTGGTCCTCCCACATCCTTTCCTAACTGCTGGCTCTCTTACGCATCTTCCTCTGGGGTTTGTGCGTACTCGGGCTTCCTGGTCGATATGGCCCAGGTACATCTACCTTGCTTGCTGAGTGCCGGGCTATGTCTTTGTCCTACTGGCTCCTAGGTCCCTCGCCCTTTTCTAAGGAATGTGGTCTGTCGCTGGGCCAAGGATGGGTTGACTGCAGGTTTGGGCTTAAGGGTATTTTCTTTCTGGATGGCCTTGAGGTCTTCCTTGTGTTGTGACTTTGTTAGTTCACTGTCAGAGGTTTCTTTCTTTGGCTTGCACATCTATGGAGGGTATTGGTGGGTAGTATTCAGGTAGGTGGTTGCCTTGTTGTGTCTACCGATAGTACCGAGCGCTGTTTTCACCTCTAGTCAAAGTGGGTAACCGGTGGGGCAGGGGGATAGGGCTTTGGCCAGGAGAAGCGGGATTGACTGTTGTTCGAGGTTTTTTGCCTACTTACCTAGCGCTCACGTGACCATTATAGCTTAAACAAATATCAAAAGGGAAGAAGAAAAACAAAAGTGAAAAAAAGCCACCAAGAGATATGATCTTCACGCAACCATCTAAGTACTTTTCTATACTAAATGGTTCCTATATGATTCTCTTTATGTTCCACACTATTGAATACAACAACTACTCGACCGATAAGATCTCAGAGCCTATGACATTTACGACAGTCGGAAGACAGGGGACGATAATACAGGACTATTATGCTAGTCCTATAACCCGACAAGACAATCCTGTATGATCTGATGACATAGTAGGGTTGGCATACCACAAGACAACCTTACGCTATCTGTGGAGATAGCAAACACTTGGCTAAGAAAGGTCATTTCCTCTTGCAATGTAATGAGCAAACAATAGAGTTGTTACATTTGGTTGTATTATATCGAAACACCTAACTACAACATGGCTCAAGACCGTATCGATCAGGAGATGCATCTCACAGAACGCGAAATCGACCTAGAAAAACTAGGACAAGCCCTAGGTGAGTCAATACAGCACTCACAAGCAGCAAGGTCTGAAACAGACAGCTCAGAGGAATCATCCGACTCAGACGAAACAGATGCAGTACCTAGAAGAAGGAACACTCTGGCGTCCATCTCAACGGCTCAACTAGACACGAAAGGCAAAAGGACAACTCTGGTTCTCTTACCTAACCTTATACTAGAACTGATCCAAATAATCATTGGAGCCTTACCATGAGGCACAAAGAAACAAAAAATCAAGAAGTGAGCATATTCCATGGGGAACAAGATCACCTGAGAGGATGCATGGCCCAGTTGTCAGTCGACTACACAGATGTTGGATGGGAAAGCAAGCATTGCAATGACAAAAATGTCAATGCCGTAAGCCTGCTAAGAGGAGACGGTGTGAAATGGTGAACCCTATACATCGAACAATGACAAGGCGTGGGCTGGGGCAGCTAGAACAACCTCATAGAGGGGCTACAATGACAATTCAGAGAAATCGACGAAAACAGAGCAGCAAGGGCCCAGTGAATATGACTTGTCCAAGGAACGAAAGGAGGGAGTAAATAGCGGAATTGATATGGGCTCATAGTGAGTCAGATGCGAATGGAACATACTACCTTGCCTTATAACCTGCTGAGAGAGCTGAGATCTGTGTTGCAGCATTGATGGGAGCTCGAAGGATCACACTCGCAAGACTCACAGTTGGTGGGAAATTGGGGCATCAAAAATGAAACCAAGATGGCATGCATCAAAGACATGAGCCACAGGACGACAGTCAATGAAAGATCAGTACCATTCTGAGCTCCAAGCAATCATAACGGGATGTTCCGACCACAGAATGACAGTCCAGGTGAACCAATGGACCGTGATGCAACCAGGCGTCAAGCCAAATCGACAATCTCCGGCCAAGAGTACAGGCCAAGGATGCTGGAAAGGTTATGCCTCACATGCGCTAAATACCAACACTGAGTGGCAGAATGCAGAAGCCAATCCAACAACAAGGCCGGATTTGTCTGGCAACCGAGAAACAAAGGACTCTGTCAACCCAGGCCAAAGATTCGAGCAATAGCAAGGGAACAAGCAGGGCAAGAGCTGTCGGGAAACAAAGACTGTGCCCATTAGGAGATGGTCTGAGAGACTGGGACAGACCAAAACCCATCAAGGTGAGAAGTCTTTTCACACGACTAAACAAGACGGAATTATTGAACAACCAACATGACCATATTATGATCAAGCTACGACTTGAGCCAACTACGCGACAAGTTATCATCAATGGCATGGTAGACTCAGTGGCAACGGAAGACTTTATCAATGAAGGATTTTGCAACAAATAAAATGTGAAGATCAAGGAAGGCAAGAAAGGGAGGGAGATTAACCTAGTAAATGGAAGAACCAGCGCTATGGGACCTGTTACCCATATGGCTGAAGTACATCTGAACAGTGGACCAGTTAGGGAAAAGGCGATCCTCCTAGTGGCGAATCTTCACAACCACGAAGTAATTCTAGCAATACCCTGGTTCAGTAACCATAACCCAGGAATCAAGGGGCGTGAAGGAATGATTACAGTCCATTATGAACAGTGTACGAAATGGTGTCTCAAGGAATCACCAACGGTATACGTGATACCCAAAGAGGAGTCGTGAGAAGACAACTGGAAAGTTGAGGTCGGCTTGATTCGCAGCAAAGAAGATAAAAGCATTGGCATCAAGAAGCTTGACCTTCAAGCTAAGATATGGACTCAACAGTCCACATGGGCAGCAGGAAATGAGCTAGATGCCAAACAAAGAGGGATGATACTAGCGCGGGGATGGGGGGTTTTCAAAACCGGAATATCAATTAAACCGCCAAGAGGAACCTATGGAAGAATGGCATAACCAAGTGGCATGACAGTTAAAAAAGCGAATTACGGCCAATGGAGGGGTGATCAACTCCGACTATACAGAGGTAGAGTTGATTCCAGGGCAGACGGAGCCTGGAGAGTGTTCGTTACGGGGCCCCGTTTCTGGCAAATGGGGCGCCAAGAGCAGGTTATTAACGGCAGAATAAAGAAAGAATCGTCCAAATCGGACCAAAACTGAGTGAGATAGGGTTCTTTGAAGTTGTCTAACTTCAAAGAGCTCTATCTCTGTCAATTCCGGTCCGATTTGGATGATCCTTTCAGCCAGTTAATCAGAGTAACCTAGGTTAATCTGTCCCCGCTCCTCAGAAACGGGGCCCCGTAACAAAACCTAAGCGTGGAAGAATGCGGGACCCCTGCCCTTTGTACCGCGCCATACCCCTCAATGGCATCTACTGTTCATTAAGGGGCGGGGCGGGGCGGGCTTTCACTCGCCAGACCCCGCCCTTACACACGGCCGGGGGGGTATTTTGCGGGTAATCCCTGCCCCGCCCATATTCGTGGCCAACCCGTACTCATTCCCTGGACGGGCCCCGTTTGTTACACTGTATTTTTGATCGGGACCTGTCCGGGGTATGGGTGGGGCAGGGGCCTGAGCAGGGACTAGGGCAGAGGATGCGGAAAAAGACACCCCACCCCAGGCCGGTGAGTGGGGCAGGGCGGGCAAAAGGGCCGGGGGCCGCATTTCCGGGGCCCTGTCTGTCCCGTAACGAACTCTAATGCCATCCGTGGGGTGTCATTTTCAGCATTCCTTGCCCTGGTCTCCGCGCAGGCGGCTGGCCCACCTATACCCGAAACGGGTCCCCTTTAGTAATGGGTGGTAACAATCAGGGTCCCATCCAGGGCATCAGGGTAGTTGAGCTCAGGATCGGGGCAGGGTGGGCCTAACTCACAACAGCCCGCTCCTGGCGCCATGTAGAGGCAGAGTCTGGCGAGTGAAAACCCACCCAGCTCCACCCTGTAATGAACACTATTCAGGGGAAATCCTGGTGCTACTTGCGAACCAAGAAACCACAGACTATCAAGTCACCAAAGGTGATCAAATCACACTGCTCATGAGGAAGAGAATACTCAAAAGCGACAGTTACTCAGTATCGACCTTAGAATCAACCAAAAGAGGAAAACAAGGAATGGAAAGTACGGGACAATCCAGTCTATTCATATACCAAATGAGGGGCCAGGAATTCGGCAAGGTCTATCGAAAACGTGATATGATAACGGGTATCCTCAAATACCATAAAAAAGATCAATCGATATGACTTCAAAGAATCAATACTAGCTCAGAAGAAGCTCTCAAAACCAGCAAATTCCAACAGAAAAGGAAACTGGAAGAAATAGTTCTGCATGCGTATCACAAATACTTGAATGCATTTGAAGAAGCAGGCAAAACAGAGCTACTGCAGCATCGACTAGGGGTAGACCTTGGAATCGCAGTAGAAGAAGGCAAAAGTCTACGTTAGAAGAAAATTCATGCACTGGCGTAGGATGAACTCCAAGAACTTTCGAGCTACAGGAAAGCCAAGAAACAAAGAGGATGTATGCGAGAAACATATTTGGAAGGGCGATCCCTGATTATATTGATCTTTCTCGTCTGCTCCACCTCCAGCGATTGAAATCTCAAGACCATGGGAAATTATCGTGAGAGTACGTCCCGCCTGTCATCTCCCTTGATGGCTTCTGCCTAGCAGTGGGACGGGCCCATCTCGCCCTTTCCACTCTCGGGGGCCTGTTGCCTCCCCTCTAGTGGGGTCGTGGCCTCCTTCCTGGTCAGTATTCTGTCTTCGTTTAAGCACGGGTGCTTTGACGTTGATAAAGGATACCGCCCACTTCACGACCCGTCTAACTTAGCGTTTTGCACTGTCGGCAACCCTTTTTTCATCGTCAACACGCGGTCGCTAGCTTCACGCTTTTGGTGAAGTAGTTGCGCTGGTGGCCCTGCTCTCCGGTATGGCACTCTCTCCTTAGTTGCTCGGTCGGTACAGTTGGCATTGCAAAAATGGTTACCCTGTCTCCGTCCTCCACCTTCATACTTCTCGGTCTTTGGTGAGCCTTCACTCTCCAGCTTCCCACGGGTTAGATCCGCTCGCACCCTACTGCTACACCCTCCCTGCACGTATCTCACTGCCTCTGACTGGCACCTTATCTGACCTGTGAATACTACTGCCACCTGCACTGCCCAGTGGCTGTCTTCGCTATGTGGCTCCCCTCACCTTGTTCACCCACTACGCGATGTACTCTACCGTCGCAGCGCGCCTCAGCTCCCCTGGGTCATGGTATAACACTGCCTCCTTTACTTGGACTAGATTCTGCGGTGCGCCCACACAATGTGCACTCTGCCCCGGTCCCACCTTGCCCCTAAGCCATTAGGTTCGCAGAATTCGGTTAAATACTCCGGCAATATTAGTTTTATCCAGCCGCTCCGTCAGCCCTTGGCCCTGTGATACTTTTATTTTGGTTTGGGGGGCCTACCAAAGGGTTTGTGTCTTGCTCTGTTTCGTCTCTATTCATGTCTTTCCTTACCTGTCTGGAGGAAGGTATTGCTTCGTCTTGGCTTCGTGTTAGGTGCTATGAGGGGGAGGGGTGTGCTCTGGGTTCGAGCTATTTGACTTTTCCCATGAGGGGGTGACGTGGGTGGGTGGATTGTTTATAGTTTTATTCACGCCATAGCTAGCGCTCCGCGCAGTTTCTGGTACTTTAACAACGAATACATGAAGATAAAAAAAAGAAAAGAAAAACAAAAAGATCCCTGATTATGTTTGTAAAGAACAACAAGGGCACACTTGGACTATGGGTGGACTAACGAGCTCTCACCTATCTCACGAAGAAAAACCAATATGCACTACCACTGATAGCAGAAGTAATGGATCCCCTACAGACATCCAAATATTATACCAACTTGAAAATTAAGGACCCCTATCACAACCTCAGGATCAAAAAGGGAGGTGAATGGAAAACGACGTTCACCAGCAAAGGCGACACTTATGAATGATTCGGCATGCTCTTTGGGTGAACCAACGGACCAGCATCCTTCCAAAGATGGATGAACAGGACACTTCAGTCCAACATCAATGTCCGCTACATTCTATATCTGGACGACATGCTAATATACTCTGATAATCTGGAACAAGATCGATGAGATGTGGCAGCCATCATAAAACCCATTCGACAACAATGAATGAAACTCAAAGTAACACAGTGCGAGTTTCATCAAACGAAAACGGAATATCTAGGATTTATCATCAACAATGAGGGAATCAAAGGGGATCAGATAAAAATGGCAGCTATTTGGGAATGGCAACCACCTACCGGTGTGAAAGGAATCTAAGCATTTATGGGATTCGGCATCTTTTATCAAAGATTTATTGAAATATTTACTAGAACGGCCAACCTGCTATCCGACAGAACCAAGAAAGGAGTTCCATGTGAATGAGACGAGAAAGAACAGGTCGCACTCGACGAGCTATGAACAAAGTTATCCTCAACACCAGTCTTGATTTACTCTACACCTGGAAGGCCACTTTTAAACGAAACCGATATACAAAATAGGTTGGCTCAGAAATCCTTTCACCAAAAGAAAAGAATGGGAAGTGGAAACCCATTGCATATGCTCCGAAGCAGTGGTGCCCTCAGAATGCAACTATGACTTGCACGATAAAGAAGTATTAGTCATATTCCTGGCGCCCAAGGAATGAGACTCTATGACAACGGAAGCGAAGAACAAGTCAAGGTTCTGCCTAACCTTCAGAATCTGGTAGTCTTCACCACAACGAAATCCGTAACCAACTCACACATGCGATGGATGGAAGCACTCACTGAGTTCCACTTGAAGATTGAATATGGTCCAGCGAAAGTGAGAGGAAAAACAGGTCCTTGAGCGGCAGGAACTCAGATATGTCCGAAATTGAATAAGAATAAATTACAGAAAAAGACAGAATCCGTTTGCCACAAGAAAGGTATTTTAACGAACTCAACAAACACCAGGTGAGCGAATTCGAAGCACCAAAAACACATAAGATTAGGGACAAATCCTTGAGAGACCACACAATACACGGCATAAGGAAGACACCGGAAGAAGAGAGAAAAGAAAAGAAAGGAGCAGCTTTGGGGGTATGTCAGTGGAAGGATGGATATCTCCCCTATCAAGGAAACATCTGGATAACAAATAACGAAGAACCTGAACGCGAGCTTATAAGACACCATCACAATATCCCCCAAGTGGGACGAACAGGAACGACAAAAACAAGTGAGCTCTTACAACACAAATACTACTGGCGACACATGAGTGATACGATCAAACAATATGTCAAAAAAAAGACCTTGGTCAAAGAACAAAAGTCGTTCGCCATGCACCATATGGCAAGATGACGTCTAATCAATTCCTAGATCAGCCGTGAAAATCAATATCAATGGACTTTATCACTGACCTACCAGAATGGGCGAATCGAATGCTATCCCTATGGTTATCAACAGACTCGCAGAAATGGCTTATTTCCTACCATGCAATAAGGAAATGAAAGCACGGCAATTCTCGCAACGATTCATAAGAGAAGTATGTCCATTGCAGGGGCTTCGCAGAGAAAAGCATAATGGATAGTGGAACCATATTTACTTAGCATATACGGAAAAAATTACAAAACAAGAGAGGATCGAGGAAAGCTGAGCACAAAATTGCATCCACAAACCGGCGGACAAACCCAACGGACTAATTCCACTCTGGAACAATAGCTCCGAGCTCCTATCAACTATCAAGAAGACAATTAGAAGGAGCTTCTACCAATGGCAGAATTCTCATAGCACAATGGATATATCGGCAAAGGATTAAGCCTACACCTTACTTTGCCAACTCTGGAACCAACCCCGAATATCAGCCCATCAGACACCAAATGAAAGGAAAAAGCATGCTACCCCAGGACATGAGTTATTTGCACAACATACTGCAAGCAGAGATGAGAGAAGGGCAACTAGGACACAAAGAATATTATGATATGGAGCGAAAACCCGATCTGAATCTACAATCAGGAGATATTGTCTGGCTGTTGCCAAGATATATACAAACCAGATGACCTTGGAGGACCTGAGACCACAACAAAATGGGACAATTCAAGATATTGGCAAAGATTGGAGGTAGTGCTTATAAGCTCGATCTTCCAGCCACAATCAGGATCTACAAGACCTCCCACATCTCTCTTCTCAAACCATACAACAACGATAAATTCCTCTCACAATATACACGACCACCACCTGCGATTAGCATGGATGGAGAACCCAAGTACAAACTCAAATATATCACGGCCTGGTGACTACATGACAGAAGGCTAGAAGAGCGACCCAATGGGAGCCGTTATTCTCCGGAACACGAGAAAGGTTGGACCACTCACCGATAGTGTTCGTTAGAGGGCATCGGGGGCCCCGGAACCCGCGGGCCCCCACCTGAATTCCCCGCCCTGCCCCGGTCAATGCCCCGGGGCGGGGCGTTTCTTTCTTCAACCCCGGCCCTTGGCCACGTCCAGGCCCCCGTCAATGAATTCCCTCCGCCCAGGGCCCCGCTTTTTCGTATATTCCCCTCTCGAACATTGCTCTTTTGATACATGATTGAGTAATTGTGTGAGCATATACACGTCCCTGGCATGAATGGACCGAACACCGCCAGGGTTACGGAAGGTGAAACCCCTATGCCAAGGAGCCCTCTGGTTTTTGGTCCATTCATGCCAGGGACGTGTACCAAAAACCACATACCTCGAAGTATATACGGGCATTTATTTGCATCGGGTGATTCATACAATATGAACCGGAATAATTCACAACACAGATTGGACGTCCGAGTTGCCTAGTCTAGTAACCTCTATTGTCTCAGCAGGCCATACGCCTAATTCATAAGCCCAATTCATACACTCTATTGACAGGTTCAAATCATATGCCCAATTCATAAGCCTTATTCATCCGCTGCTGCCATATGCCCAAATCATACACCCAAGCCACATGCTCAAATCAAACCCCCAAACCATACGCCCAAGCCATAGGCTCAAATCCTACGCCCAAACCATACACCCAAACCATACGCCCAAATCATACGCTCACATCATACGCCCAAACCCTACACCCAAACCAGACGCCCAAATCATATGTTCAAATCTTACGCCCAAGCCATACGCCCAAACTATACGCCCAATCTATACGACCAAGCCATACGCCCAAATCATAACTACAGTCGTGCTATGGAGTTACTGTGTTGACAGTTCATATAGCGAAATGGTAAGGTTAAAGAAAGAGTGTATTTATAATAATAAGAGTTCTATAAAAGGTAATTGTGCTAAGTTAGATGTGACTCGGAGGTTTGAGTTAGTCTTATGATTTCTGTAAAAGAGGAGAAAAGACTGCCCCATCCACCCCACCACATGGGGACAACACCATGGAGTAATAGAAAACAAGAAGAATGAAAGTCATAATAGTTGAAAAAAGAGGTGAATTAAGAGAAATAAAAAGACAATCCCCGAATATGCTTAGGTGGTAGCACTCCCACCAGCACCAGCTCCGGCCCTCCCACTACCACCCCCGGAGCGCGTCGGCATCCTACCGCCACCACCGCTCCAACCACTCCCACCAGGGCCCACAGAGCCCCTACGAGGCCCACTCCAACCACTCCAACCCCTACCAGGAGTCGGCTGAACTGGCGTCCGCAGGGTACGAGTACTAACCCCAGCCCCAGACGGCCCTGTTCCAGCGGGGTGTGCAGGTGGGCCTACGACGGCCCCGGTCACCACCCTACTACTACTGCCACGACCCCCCTAGTACCTACATGCCCGGTATCATGGTCTCCCTGGGCAACTCTCGCATCACCTTCCTAGCTACCACTTCCATCTCCCATACCAGAACCCACACCCCCAACAAAATTTCCTTGTGTAACAACTCCGTCTCCACCCCCCGTTGTACCACTACCACCAGTCCAGCTAGTGCTCCCAGGGCCACCATACAAGCAACGGCGTACAGGTGGACGAGGGTTATCACTGTCGTCACTGTCGCTGTCACTACTGTCATTGGCAGGGGGTGAGTGATGGGAAGAAGCTCCCTGGCGACGGGGAGGGGCACTACGCCGAGGAGGTGAACCCCAAGGAGGAGGAGGAGGCAGAGCGCGCTCGGTAGGAGAAACACCCGTAGCACAAGGAGCACCACCGGGACAAGGAGCACCACCGGGACAAGGAGCAGTACTGGGAGGAGGAGCGCTACCGGGAGGAGGTGCACCGCCGGAATGAGGAGGAGGACGAGGAGGAGGAGGTGCACCCCCGGGAGCACCGCCGTCCTCATTTAGATAACGTCTCATCTCTTACTGAGTGGCACCATCTGGCTGGCCAGCCATAACGTTCATGACATCCTCCACTAATCTGAGGTCCTGGACCATGAGGGTAACGCGACCAGCATGTGCCGAACCCAGGGCTCCAGCTATGAACAAAGAATTAGTAAATCAGATAATTATACTAGGAGAGGAACTCAACTTACCAGTCATTGTCATCACCAGGAACTCTTCCGCTGCCACCTGGAGGCATTCAACAGCTGATCTCTGCCAACGGAAATGTTGCTCGAGTGCCAAATCTGACACAATCTCCTGGCAAAGACAATAGCATAGGGCCTTGGGAATGAGGTACCCGCCATGGCGGCAATACTTAATAATCGCTGCCATTGCCACCCTGCCAGTTGGATCTCGAGCCGGCTGCTGGACCCCACCAACAACTCTCTCAGCTCTTTTCCGACCAAGATGCCAAGTTTGGGGCCCCCAATTTCCACCACCCTTGCGGCCCAAGATACCATCATTTGCGTGACGTTTGGGAGGCATTGAGCAGGAGTTACTTTTTTCGTGTTTGCTTGTTTGTTGTATTGACGGACAGGTGCGTGTGGAAGGAGGTTCACAGGAAAAGAGAGAAGGGTTTTTGCTCAGAAGTTAGAGGCAAAATGATCTTTGGTGTGTAGGTGACTGGAGTCTGCTTCCTTGCACATATGTGTATTTGTGCGTATGTGTATTTGTGTGTATGTGTATAGACCCTATACCTTTCCTGATAGCTGAGTCGGATATTAGGGCTGGCTAAGAGGAAAAAGTGTGTTGGAGGAGAGGTGGGTAAAGAGTTATTTTATACCAAGGAAATAAAAGTTCTTTATTTCATGAGGAGTGGCATGCAAGCCCCCTCGTCGTATCTTTCTGGGAGTTCCCTGGAGTTTAGGCGTATATTGATTCATGATGTCTAGATGAGTAAACAACAGTTCAGGTTGATAGGGCATGGGTATATACATATACTTGAATTGTACGATGGTTAAAGTCGGGTAAGACTGCAACCCCCAGTCTACCATAACACGCAATGTACCATCCCTTCTATGTAGAAATGGCTTGAAAATGTTGTACTAAACATTGTATTTGTTCCAAGATATTATATCTTCCCTGTTTATGTATCAAGTGTACAATTGTAGTCACAAAATGAAGCGGGAGAGTACACCCCTCCCATCTTCGCTCCGAACTCAAGCACACAGCTCTCGTTTCTATAATTTCCTTTTTCTGATAGTATGATGAAAGCAATTAGCAGAAGGCTTGAATGTGGGGGGTCATTCATATCATACTTGGAAGTTGGTAAGTAGGGCTTTTTGTTAGTGTAACGGGGGCACTCTGTAGGAAGACGGATCCTAAGATTGCGACCGCACCGAAGACTCAAAGTTGAAGTAAGGATCAAAATAAAGATAAAGATAATTCAAAGTAGAATCAAGCGGTAAAACTTAATATCGTTAAGCCTGAAAGCTTCACTCAATAAGTTCTCTCGAGGATCGTTGGTTATCAGAATAGGG
>Ga0307509_10005236_pt1 | contig 18176 bp, 18 predicted proteins | sample 10_EM_MG_FD_202245 | JGI IMG/M metagenome (GOLD analysis project Ga0307509, IMG submission 202245) | Populus trichocarpa ectomycorrhiza microbial communities from riparian zone in the Pacific Northwest, United States - 10_EM | ecosystem: Host-associated > Plants > Roots > Unclassified | place...
AAGATCCTATATCTACGGCCCGTCGCGATCCTTTATATAGGCCTCTTCCCGCAACAACCCTGACCCTGGTGACTCATACCTATGAGTCACACGATCATGACTCATAATGAGTCATACCCGAAATCCGTCAGATGACTCCTAGGAGTCACTGCGCAACATGCCATAAACCAAACATAAAACATAAAACATGTCAGGTGCGCAAAGCGCGTCACCTGCGTGGAACTCGTGACTCATAAAGTGAGTCGCGCGCGAAAGTCATTACATCATTATGACTCACAATCGTGAGTCATAGAAACATTAACCAATCATAACATAACGATGACACGCAAGTGCGAGTCATGTGAGAACTATGAGTCAACTGACTGCATAGCGTGAAACATCAACATACCTTATGACTAGTAACTACTAGCCATGTGAAATCTGCCTTGCTTAGTCACGATTTGTGACACCTTGTGCAGGTAGGTAAGAGAGTGGTTCTACCGTCGAGCTATGTGGGAGGAGATAGGTTTATGCAGAAGCTGTACCAGGACAGCATTGCTATTGTGCGCTGCTTTGGCAAGCCTTCGCTCATCATAATCTTTACTGCTAACCCCAAGTGGGAGGAGATTGAACGCAAGTTGTTGCCACACCAGAGTGTAGCAGACAGAGCTGACCTGGTGGCACGGGTGTTCAATCTCAATGTACGAGATGTCCTGGACCAGATCCGCCACAAGGAAGTCTTTGGACCTTGGTTGGGCTGGGTCTGGACAATTGAGTACCAGAAGCGGGGCCTCCCACATCTACAGCTCCTGGTGTTTCTGAAGACTGATCCCCAGTTCCTAACTACAGGTAAAATAGATCGCTTTATCAGTGCCGAGATTCCTACCGGTGCTGATGCGATGAGTCAGGAGCAGCGGGGGATTATTCAGAGCACAATGGTGCATACTCACTGTGTGGGTGGTAATGGAAAGGCCCTCTGTATGGAGGGTCTAAATCCACATACCACGCAGACCTGCCGTAAGGGCTTTCCCCGTCAGTTCTAGCCAGAGACTATTGTCACTGAGGATGGTTCTCCCCTCTATCAGAGGAGGGATACAGGTCAATGCTTTAGCATCACAGTGAGAGCTACCGAAGAGAATGTTATGGCTGTCGTTGACAATCAAAATGTAGTTCCCTACAGTCCATATTTCTCCCTTTGTTACAAAGCACACATCAATGTGGAGGTGTGTGGGTCTGTCAAAGTAGTCAAGAACATTCATGAATAGATTTACAAGGGTGGGGATCGTGCCACGGCTATAGTGGAATCCGAACAGGATCAGATAAAGCGTCATCTCCATGGTCGGTATATTGGTCCCACAGAGGCGGTCTGGCGGTTGTCTGAGTTCTCCACACATGAGGAACTCCCATCCATCATCGCCCTCGCCCTACACCTTCCAGGCCAACAGGCCGTTCTCTTCTCGGTCCAGGGGGATCAGGGTGACCTTTGTGAGGGACTTGATACGTCCACCACCACCCTCCTGGCATTCTTCAAGTACAACACCGAGAATGCAGACGGAAGAGGGTATTTGTACCATGAACTTCCTGCGCACTATGTTTACCAGCGGAGGGTGGGATGGAAGCCAAGGACACAGCGGTTCGCCATTGGCCGCATGTGGTCTGCGAGCCCATTCATGGGGGAACGCTAGTACTTGCGCTTGCTTCTTACTGTCGTACGTGGTGCCAGGAGCCTTGAGGACCTGAGGACGGTAGATGGGATACAGCACCACTTCTTCAAGCATGCCTGCATTGCAGTGAGGTTGTTGGAGGATGATGAAGGGTGGATTGCCATGTCAGGGATGCACTGGGGTTCATGACAGGTCGTGCCTTTAGACACCTGTTTACCCTTGCCCTGCAACATATAACAATTACTAATCCACTTGCCATCTGGTAGGAGTTCAGAGAGGACTTCTGTGATGATCTGCCCCACCTGCTCGTGACAGGTAGGGTACTGGTACCGGTTGGAGGTGATGAGATGGGGGCAGGCCTGGCTCACGATTATGGACTTTACCATATTCAACAGTTCCTCAATGAATATGGAAGTCTTTAGAAGAGTTTGGCCTGCCACAACCGGTGCTAGATTGGAGGCAGAGGGAGAATAGGATAGAGGGAAATGTGAGGATGGGGGACCAGATAGGGTACGATATGGTACAGGAGCAGGAGTTGTTTGACTCGATGCGGGAGAAGTTGAATGAGGAGCAGGTTGCCTGCTTCAATGCAATTGTTGCTGCGGTGGCGAGCCATGAGCAGGACCTGCAGCAACAAATGCCCTCTTGTGCCTTCTTCCTTCATGGCCCAGCAGGTACTGGCAAGACCTTCCTCTACAACTATCTCTGCAGTCATTTTCGGGCCCAGGGAAAGGTTGTCCTTTGTGTAGCGTCCTCTGGGATTGCTGCTCAATTGCTATCTGGTGGCCGGACTGCTCATTCAAGGTTCAAGATCACCCTTTCAAATGACCCTAATGGTGTATGCAATATCACTAGAAACTCCTATCTAGGTGATTTGATTCGCAGGACCTCTCTTATTATCTGGGATGAGGTTCCCATGCAGCATAAGGCGTGCTTTGAGGTGGTGAACCGAACCTTGAATGATGTCTGCAACAGTGGTGACCGTCAGTTGTTTGGTGGAATTCCTACAATACTCGGTGGTGACTTTGCCCAGATCTTGCCAGTCATTCGCTGTGGTACTAGACATTCTACTGCGTTGGCCTCAATTCAATACAGCTTATTCTGGTGTCATCTTACCATCTTGTACCTCAAGACAAGTATGCGGATAATTGCCAGTGAGGCCAACAATGTATTTCTCACCTTTCTTGGAGTCAGGGTCACCAAAGAGCTCCTGTATGGCATGCTTCCACTGCCAGCTTATATTCGTCGCGTATCGACCGTTGATCAGCTCTGTGATCATCTGTATCCACAGTCCTTGTTGAATGAGGCAGTTACCCTCCACAGTGCTCTTGCAGGTAGAGCCATTCTTGCCTTTCGCAATGAGACTCTGACCGAGTTCAATGATGTACTGCTGGAAAGGATGCCTGGCGTGGAGCATAGGTTTGAAGCTGTCAACCGTGTCCATGTGGCTGAAGATATGGCTGCTGCTGAGCCCTTTGCGGTGGAGTATTTGCAAAGCATTAACCTAGCATCTATTCCACCCTCTTGCCTCTGACTGAAGATTGGAGCACCTCTAATTCTGATCCGAAATCTGAGTCCCAGGAAGGGCTTATGCAATGGCTCCAGGATAAGGGTACTTGGAATCCGGCGCACCTGCCTACAGGTTGCCATTCTTGGTGGAAGGTTTGATGGCATGATCCGGCTCCTACCCCAGATCAAGCTTACCACCACAGATGATGATATACCCTTCCTTCTGGAAGGCACGCAGTTCCCTGTCCGTCTATGCGTGGCCATGACTGTCAACAAATCTCGTGGTCAGTCCCTGGATCAGGTTTATGTAGATCTACGTACCCATGCCTTCACTCATGGGCAACTATATGTGGCCCTCTCCAGGGTCGCATCGCTAGACGGACTGACTCTCCTCCCTTCAGAACAAACCCCTACCCATACGAATAACGTAGTATATCCTGAAGTCCTTCTCCGCCCTCCCTCTGGTAAGCCTACTTTGACCTTTCTCCTCTCCCTATAGATCAGAATAATAATCAATTCTGATCATCAGACTGCTAAACAGATATCACACCCTCTGGACATTTTCCATCTCTAAAACCTCTGCAGCTTCCTCCCTCTCCTTCTCTCCTGGTATGTCTCCCTTGCATTCCTTCTCCAGCTATAACTACTAATTCTTTAGCCACCTTCCTGCTTCTCTTGATCTGGTATGTATTTGCCACTTCTATTTACCATTTTCCAGTTCTTGATCCTGAATAACTAACCTGATATACATTATATCACACTGAGCCTCGGCTTTTCCTCTATTCTCTTTGCTTCCTCTCTTCCTGTAATATAGTCTTCTCTCAAATCAAAAGTGCTTTCTCAGTCTCTGCTTTCCAAATCAAGTAACTGTAACCAAACCTTACTATCTAGCGATGATATTCGCATACTTTAACTACAGAGATACGGAGGAGCCATAGGCACGAGGGACGCTAGTAGTTAAGCACACTCGCTTAACTCTCTTTTGAGAATTGTTGTTTTATGACTACAGTTTGGAGATTGTTTGATTACGAGTCGTTTGTCTGGTACAAGAAGCATTGGGTGGAAAGAACAATGTCTTCAACTATGGCTGTGTCCCACTTTCATTCTCGTCCTGAGGGCATGACTGGTATTGAACGTGGAATATTTCGAAACGCTGCAAGAGCAGACCTGAAGAGATTAGGTTGGCGGCCTATGCAGCAGCTCCTGACATATGACATTGAGAATAACCCTATCTTTGAGGAGGAAATACCTTATACGGTCAGAGAGATGGAGATTGAAAACCCTTGCGCCTTCCTGGAAAGTTTCACTCATGACCCGTCAGTAGGACGGAGAATACCCCCGAATAGACAACGGAAGATGACTTTCGCTGATTTCACAAAAGATCAAGTTGAACCATACATACTTGCGAAAATTACACGGCAGATGCAAGATGCACAAAGCCATCTCCTGAATCTTGCTGAAGAGCATCAGCATGCATTTGAACCGGAGATCCTGGAAAAAGCTAATCGTTGAATGGAATACCAACAAAAGAACTTCCACAAGCTAGCCGTGTCGGATCAGATGATCCGGAAAAGGGTAGAAGCCTTGGAGAAGGCTGCTGCCAAGGGGTACTCCATTGACGCTGACAATGACGTGGTTATGAAGGCTGCCCTGCCCTTCTCTTAGCAATAGAACCCCCTCCTTATAATGCTGCTGAAGTCGCAGCCTGCATGATTAATGAGAAATATCAACCTTGGTTGAATGAGGTAGGTAGACAATTCATCGCACAGCAAGAGCACCTTGCCGAATTGCAAAAGCAGTTGGCCCAAGAACATGAACGTCGAACCCCTCCCGAAGTGGCCTTCAGTAAGGTTGTCCGATCACAGTGAACAACTCCTTCGGTCAAAAACCTGCGGCCATCGTCACGTTATCTCGGGACTACCAAATCTAGCTCTATTTCGTCAGGGAGATCATCGTGACAGAATTCTCCTCAGCCGCCACCTCGGGAGGCTGTCCCCGCAAGACCCTCCCCATTACCACGATAGTCGACTGTACCTGCCCCTCAGGCAGGGGAACAAATTACGCCGGTGGTTCGTATGGAACGAGAACGACCCTTTGCGGTAGCAGGGCAAACCCATCCTCCCACCAGTCCACAAGTTCCCAGTGCAATTCTTTCGGCAATAGAACTACGCGCACCAGCAAAGCCTTCGGGTAATGTTGGTCCTCCCGGTTTTGCCCGAAGGTCAGAAGCGCTAGCGCCTACGGGTGTTGGTTCTCCTGACTGGAGGGTTGTGGCCGAAGGAAGCGATATTCGTTATGCATATAGCTTTCCATGTCTCAAGACTGACTTTCAGGCGATCAATATTTGGTTGAGACCTAGAAACGACGCTCCTCAGCCCAAGGCAAACCAGAATCTAAGCGGGTACTGTGAGAGTGTAAGGCACAGTAGACAGAGTGACTGCCCTGACTTTTTAAGAGACTATGCGGTTAACACTCGATAGGCTAGCCAACAACCTCCTCCAGCACCGTCTAACCCATCACCTGAGAGAATAGACGAAGACGTGCTGGGGGAAGATGGTTTTAGTGGCTATGACTCCCCTAGAGGAGACCCCAGCGGCAACGCTGGTGGCAGGGGAGGAAATCTTCCTCCCCGTGGTGGAAACGCTGCAGGCGGTGGAGATCCGGGTAATTCCGACTCCTCGTCAGAGGGCGATTCTGACTCCTCCCTTCCCAATCTTTGGACATTCCTAGGAAGACGCAAGTTCTATTGAAATGACGCGAGAATGGAGAAGTAGGATAGGGGGTGTCATGAGCTTGCTGAGTATTTTCGGAAACAAGGCAAGTGTAAGAAGTCAGCCCATCGCCCGAAGAAAGATGAGAAATTAGGTGTCGATCCATTCAAAGTTGACTCAACCGCTACTCAACGCTTCATACAGGATTGCGAAATCAAACTGGACTACATTAGCGAATCCCTCCCCAAGGATTGTGATAAAGTCAGTTTGGTAATCCCCCTTCTCCAAGGTCCTGCCAAAATATGGTACCAGAACATACACCCATACGTTAGTGAAGAGGGTGCCCGTCGAGAAGGTATTCCCTTCAACCCGAAAAATGTCCGTCGCACTTGGGAATGTTTTCGGCAACCTCTGGTGTCAAGCTTTGGTGGATACTGTGATCAGGATCGCGCTCTGAGAGACTGGAATGATTTGACTATGAAGCCCCGTAAGATCAATCACCTTTGTGACAAGCTGATGAGACTGGCTTTAGAGTTGGGATATAGCGGCAATGTTGTCAAAGACAAAGCCCGCGCAGGTATAACTACAGACCTTCGCAATGCATGGGCTCTGAAAACTGCGCTTCCCGACGAATATGTCGAATATATCAATCTCCTCCGTCAAACCGGCCATCAGTAGGAAGACGTTACTTCCTTTAACCGTACAGTTACAAGGGAAAAACATCATTCCAAGCCGGAAAAGAGCGATAATAGTCAATCAACCGCTAAGAGACAGTGAAAGGATAGGAAAGGCTCGGGGCCACGGCAACAGAAACCCCGCAACTATGCGTCTGGGTCTTCAAGAGCTCAAGAAACAGAGCACACGAAGATGCATCGTGATATTTCTCAGACTCTGATTGACAAACGCAAACGGTTGAATCAATGCTCTCGATGGCGACAAGCCAGTCACTAATGGGCAAAGTGTCCTTCGGGGACTCCGGTTGTTGCGTCCCCTCAAATTACACGAAAACGAGGCGCCGGTGAAGCTTGATCGGAAGCGGCCCAAGCCCCAAAAAATCGACGCATTGAAGCTGCTCCGAAACCTGCTGTTAAGCAAGTTGTAGCCGAGGTCCCCTGATGACCACCTCCAGATTTGGATATCTTGGAGATTGATACCAATATGGACTAAAGGTGAGATCTATCCCGAGAGGTGATAGGAATGCAAGCGCTAACTCTACTCAAGTGCCTAGAAGGGCTGATGAGTTAGATAACGGAAACGAATCAGTAATGTTTCCCACTAGAGGTACAACAAATTGAAACTAATATCTGGCTATAGGGACAGCAAGATTGGTTGTGTTTCTTTTGTTATATTGGGAATGATTGCGGTACTTTGTTTTAGGCTTTTGTTTTATTTCTTATGTGAGTTTGCAAAAGTGTTATTTGCTTATCACATTATTGTTTGGAATTCTGGCCTGAATTTGGGTGGGTTTTGTGTTGATTTCGTCAGGCTGGACTTGACTTAGCAATTGAAGTTATTTTGCAGGTTTACCTGAGGAGCGTTGAATACCCGAAATCATGCTGGCGTGATAGTAAACAGCCAAGCTATGGAAAACCCAGAAAGTTTATCAAGTGATAAAAGATATTCACGACCCGTTGTGGCCGCTCTGGTGTAGAAAGGCAAGAGACATTGATTAGCTATCGTAAAACCATACCAAATTCTTCTTGAAAGTTACTAACCGCAATGTTTAGAAACAAGAGACCCGATAAGCGGTTGAGGCTTGCAGGCCCACCGCCTCATACAAGATCCATCCACGTGAGAGTGAGACTGGAATGGAGCCACAATCAAGATAGGCTGAGTGGTGAAGCCCTCTTAATGTTACATAGTGGCGCTACTGGGGCTGTGTTAAACAGTGATTGGGTTAAGAATGCCCAAATACCTTGCGTACGTCGGAAGGAACCGAGACCGATTTTAGATGCCAGTGGAAGCCACATTCCCAGCTCAGGTCTACACTATACTACTACGGTGGATATGTATAGAGGTGACCATGTGAATAAGATGCGATTTGAAGTCGCAGATATGCCGGCAGGCAAAGTGAATGGATACCTGCCAATGTCGTGGCTAAAGGACCACAACCCAGATATTAACTGGGAGAAGGGGAGTCTTAAGTCACGATCAGAATATTATAAAGCCGACTGCCTAAGGAAAGAAAGGCGATTAGAGTTCATTACCGAAGAGGAACTCTTAGCCGAGGACCCAGACAATATCTTTGTCATGGGCATGGCCCTTTACACTGATGAACACAGCGAGGACATCAAGATTAAGATTCTCCCTGAAGATAGAGACTATGCAGATATATTCAGTCCAGAGAAAATCAATGCGTTACCTGAGCATAGTAAATACCATCATCGTATCGACTTGATTCCTGAGGCCAAACTACCAGATGGGCCTATCTATCCCTTGTCTAAGAAGGAATTAGACACACATTGGGATTATATTAGGGAAATGGAAGACCATGGAAAGATTAGGCGATGTTCCTCGCCAATAAGCGCCCCTATATTATTTATGCCGAAGCCTGTTGGAACGCTTCGGTTATGTGTTGATTACCGAGGGTTAAACAAGATTACTATAAAGAATAAATATCCGTTGCCCTTGATGAGCGAGCTTAGGAGTAGCCTCAGTAAAGCCACTATCTTCACAAAATTGGATCTGAAGAATGGCTATTACCTCATCCACATAGTGGAAGGTGAAGAATGGAAGACCGCTCTCAAAAGCAGATATGGTCTTTATGAGTACAACGTGATGCCCTTTGGGTTATGCAACGCACCATCAACGTTCCGGAGTATGATCAATGATGTATTCTGTGAGATGTTAGATGTCGGAGTCATCACCTAAATGGATGACATTCTGATCTATACGGAAACAGTTGAAGAACAGGTCGCCTTGGTAAGGCGGGTCATCGAAAGGCTGAGAAAGGCACGCCTTTGCGTTAGCATTAAGAAGTCTAGCTTCCATCAACGGGAAGTAGAGTTCCCAGGGTATAAAATATCCAATAGAGGAATCTCTATGACAAGCACAAAGGTTGAAGAGATCCGGGCCTGGTCAACGCCCGAGAAGGTTGTCGATGTGCAAGGTTTTATGGGCTTTGCCAATTTCTATCGTCGGTTGATAAATGGCTTTAGCAAGATAGCCAACCCATTAACGGACTTGCCAAAGAAAGGTATCAAAGGGACGTGGACTCCTTCATGTCAGGATACTTTTGACAAATAGAAGCAGATGTTTACCACAGGTCCAATTCTGACAGACTTTGATGACAGTGGTCCAACAAAGTTGGAAACCGACGCTAGTGACTTTGCGTTAGGAGCCGTATTATGTCAACTGTGTAAAGATGAGAAATGGCATCCTGTAGGTTTTCATTGTAGAAAGTTCTCGCCAGCAGAGATAAATTATGACGTCCATGATAAGGAGATGGCCGCAATACGGGCAGCCTTTAAAGAATGGGCCTATATGTTGATGTCGGTTGATGATCAGATATTGGTGTATACCGATCATAAGAATTTAGAGTACTTTAATACTACAAAGACTCTAAACCGCAGACAACACCGCTGGGCAGAGTGTCTACAAGGGTTCAATTTTAAGGTTATATATAGAGAAGGACGGTTAAATGCAAAAGCTGATGCTTTGTCGAGGTGTAGGGACTACCGCCCTGAAGGGGGGAGTAATTCCGAACCTTTTATGTTTTTTCGCCCTGGATAGTATATTGGAGAGGAGCCTGTCATCTTGCGACCACATCCTCCATCTCCGCTACACCTCCGGTGATTGAAATCTCAACACCACGAGAAATCATGGTCACTTCTATCCACCCCCCTCTCCTCAGACACGCCACATTGCCTCTGTCTGGGTGAAGCCATCTCCCCTCCCTCTTCCCTTGTCTTCTGATGGTCAGGCCTGGCGAGCTTGTTCCAAGGGGATTGGTTGAGTTTGCCTTCACCCCCTCCTCTCCGGGCTCGCTTAGGCAGCCCCCCACGGTCGGCAACCCCTCACCCGTCAACGGTCGGTCTTTAGTCTCGGTCGATCGATAAGGTAGTTGCCACCGGTGGCACTGCTCTCTTCTATTGCACTGTCTCCTTTGTGCTCTGCTGGTACGGTCGGTTTTTCCGAATGGTCGTGACCCCGCTTCCGTCGGCCTTCCTCGTACTTCTCGTGTCCGTGAGCCTTCCGCCCTCTCCCTCCCCGAAGTTTGGATCGGCTCGCACCCTACAGCTCGGGGCTCTACGCCCACCACCAGACCTGTGTTCCCTTCTGATGTCCTTGGACTAGGGGAACAAGTTTAAACCTTCTTTCCGGGTCCTGTTTCCGGAAATAGCCGACCGGATCTTCCTCCGGCTGCCACGAGCCTTCCTTCTATAGGCGGCATCCTCTCGAACTCGATCGCTCTTCCTGAGCCTCGGCTGGCGGGGCTTTTTAGCACCCGGGAGTTACCTCCCCTTGTGTGTCCCCAAGACCCATGATTCAGGAGTCCCTATTCCTTCGGGAGCTGGCCCCGGTGGAGTTTTACTACGGTTTAGCTTATATGTTGTTTGATTTGGGGGAGTGGGCTTGTTTTTCTTTGTTGGTTGTGTCTACTGTCCGTTGGGGATGTTTTTCTTTTAGGCTAGGCTTTGGCGGGGGTTTTTGGTTCGTGGCTTTCAGGCCCGCTTTCTCATCTCCTTGTAGTTTCTACCCATAGCACCGGGCGGGGTTTTCTCTGTCGGGCAGGGTCAGAGGGTTTTAGCTTGGGGATGGAGGGATGGACGGTAGTTGGAGGTTTTGGACTACGTGGCCCGTGCTTGGCAGAAAGTCCGTTGTACCTAGGACCGTGGGATGAGCACATGTGTCCGTTTGCCCCGATAGAAACAATTAATAATCGAGATTGAAAAAAAGAAAAAAAAAAAAGAAAAAAAGAAAAAAAGAATGTCATCTTGCGACCACATCTGTTGTAAACTTGCCAAGGTTTTCGGTTGGAGGGAACATTTCATGAGGCTCTTATGAAGGCAGCTGATAATGATGAAACCTATTTAGCAACTCTAAAGGCACTCCTCAAAGGCGATAGTAAGGTCGATACAAATTTTAGTATCGAAAAGGAATTGCTCCTGTATAAAAACAGGTGGTACATTTCAAAGGATGAAAGTCTAAGGCGAACAATCATGGAGGCACAACATGATTTAAACATTGCTGGACACTTCGGAACATACAAGACCATTGGTAGGGTTAGGCCTAACTTCTATTGGCCAACGATGGATGAAAACATTAGCGAGTACGTTCGCTCTCGCGATGTATGTCAACGTAATAAAGTCATCCGGCACAAGAAGTTTGGACTCCTACAGCTGTTAGAAGTTCCCATGAGGCCATGGACGGCAATATCCATGGACTTCATTGTGGGTTTACCAAAGTCCAAGGGTATACAAAGATATGGGTCATTGTAGACAAGTTCTCAAAGATGGTACATTTCATACCACTAAGGACGCAGGAACCCATTAAGGAATTGGCCTTGATGGTAGTGAAAGAAATCTGGCGCCTCCATGGGCTTCCTGAATCAATTGTCTCTGACCGAGATACCCGATTCATGTCCAAGTTTTGGACAAGCCTGATGCTCCTATTGCAAGTAAAGCTAAACCTCTCTACGGCATTTCACCCAGAAAGCGATGGGCAAACTGAAAGGCTTAATCAGACACTAGAACAATATTGAAGAAGTTAATGTTCATATCAGCAAGACGATTGGGTATCGCTGTTGCCTTTCTCAGAACATGCGTATAATACTTCAATGTGGGAATCCATCAAAGCTGGGCCTTTTGAAATAAATTATGGATTCTCCCCACACAATAAGTGGTCCGGGATAGTGTCGGATAACAAAGGAATCAACCCAGACAGTGAGGTTGTTGTGAAGGATTGGGAAGGCACGTGGCAAGCGATCCGAGCAAGGATAAAGCAGGCACAGAAAAGACAACGGAAATGGCAAGATCAAAAGAGACAGCCAGCTCCGGAATATGTTACATTAGAAGATGTGACACTGGGCAGAGCTAAGAAAGCGGATAGGGTTATGCTAAACTGCAAGAACCTCCGTACAAAAAGGCCTATGGAAAAACTAGACCATAAGGTGTTTGGACCCTTTGTTGTCAAACGCAAGGTGGGGTCTAGGGCCTATGAGGTTGAGCTGCCGGAAAGATGGGACATCCATCCTGTATTGCATGTCAGTTTGTTGGACCCCTATCGTCAGGATCCTGTGGGCAGGCCTCAAAGGATAATACCATCACCTGACATAGTAGACAATAAGCCTAGCTATGTTGTTGCGGAAGTGGTTGATAGCCGATGGTATGGGAATCCTAAGTGCAAGTTTCCACACCGCTTCGTGCAATATATGGTTGCTTGGTAAGGGTACAGTCCAGAAGAGAATTGTTGGGAACCATTCGAGATGTTCGAAGATACCGCAATGCAAGCATTGCAACAGTTCCGTGAGAGGTATCCGTCTAAACCTAAAGACCATAGGGTTATAGAAAATCGAAACAGTGGGACTAAGAGACGACATTGACGGTCTGAGAACAAACCAAGAGAAGAGGGCAGTAGTGTAACGACCCTACGATAGGTAGCTACAATCACTATGACCTTGGCCCATGTGATATACCCAGTGGTAACCGGAGGTGGTATGGTCTCGTATCCTTAGTATTTACAAAGCTCGTAAACCTAGGATAAGGCCTAGGGAATACTTGAGTAGCCTTGAGGTACTCTATTAGGCAGGGTAACCTTTCCGGAAAACATTCGCATAAGATCAAGAGAATTATGAGGATGGTACACAGACCTCCGAGACGACTTCTGTGGTAGACTGGAGGACTTCCTGAGCAGTTCAAGGCATAAGGGGGTAAAGTTACCCTACGTTGGGAATTTGGTTATGATGCCCATGGGTCCCAGTTACCCTACTGAGGAACCCAAGTTACCCTACCTTAACCGGCAAAGTCATCCTAGAACTTAGAGGTCAATTGCCGGTTATTCTTTGGGCTCTTAAATCTTCTTGGGCTCAGACGCATCTGCGCGGGAGGCCTCACACCTCTGGAAGGGTGGCCCGAACATACTATTGAACTTGGGCGGGTTTTGCTGACACCCCCCTTGGGCCCCAGCGTTGGGACTGCGCGTCATAGGCAAACGGCTGTGTAGTTGCTCGTTTGCTAGTTAAAAGAGGTCATTGGAACAGCTGCCGTAACACCGTATAAGTCGTCAGCGTCCGTCCGAGAAAATGTCGTTCGCAGGATATACAAGGGGAGTATGGGTAACGGCCAAGATGGGGGTCGCTCATGTATGGTCTCTCGGGCATCTAGGAGTCTATTCTAGCATACGGGTTGTAGGGTAGTCTTCCTAGTGGTGCTCAGGTAGTCTGAGAAGGCCAGGGTACTTTCGAGACGAATACCTCAGTAACCAGTCCGGGCCTTCTCCCCTTGATTTGTAGCATTACTATGGGTTGTTATTGGACTCTCGAGGTATGAGTCATATCACGGTAGAGTATGTCCCAAGAGGCTGGCTATGGGTAGCGCCCACTTAGCCAACCATCGGCTACATCGCACCGGGGGAGCTTGCATGTCAATTTATCACATTGAATAGTTGCGTAGATTAAATGATGGACTGCATAGCTTGTATGGACGAAACTGCCACTGGGCCAGTGAGTCCACCACCTAGGTATTGATTCCGGTTGTTGTCATAACAGTTAGCCACTGGTATGACTTCGATAGGAAGAGTTTTTCACCTGCTGTTGTATTGGAGATGCATTGCAGAAACTCATATCTGATTGACGGAGTTAAGTGTAACCGAGTTGGTCCGACACTTCCGGCAGGATAAATCCTGATTGAGGGTAGACTTTGGACAGACCCTGAGCAGGACAGGGTGCTCGCACAAAGGTCAAAAGTAGTGGTGAATGTCAAAGGCTTAGATCTGATATCTAGTTAAGTTTAAGCGTTTGGCATTCTACTTCAACAAGCAACTCTTCCTCCAGAGAACTAAACTGAGTGAAGCTTCGACCTTGACTATAGTAAGTTTTACCGTGGATTCTTCTGAATTATTGTACCTCATCTTTATCTTCTACTTTGAGTGTTTGGTCCAGTCGCAACCTTAGAGTTCACCTCGCTATAGGGTGCCCCGGTTACTTTCTGAGACTACCTGAGTACCACTAGGAAGACTACCCGACATCTCGTAGGCTAGAATAGACTCCTAGATTCCCAAGAGACCAAATATGAGTGACCCCCATTTTGGCGGTTACCCATACTCCCCTTAGATATCCTGCAACCAACATTCAGTCGGATGGATAGTGATGACTTATCCAGTGTTAGGGCAACTGCTCCAATGACCTCTTTTTACTAGCAAACGAGGAAATACACAGCCGTCTGCCTATGACGCGCCGTCCCAACGCTGGGGCCAGAGGACGGTGTTAGCCAAACCCGCCCAAGTTCAATAGTATGTTTGGGCCACCCTTATACAGGCGGGGCGCTTCCCCGCGCAGATGCGTCTGGGCCCAAGAACATCTAAGAGCCCATAGAATGTAAGGCAATTCACCTCTAAGTTCTAGGATGACTTTGCCAGTGAAGGTAGGGTAACTTGGGTTCCTCAGTAGGGTAACCGGGACCCATGGGCATAATGACCAAATTCCAAAGGTAGGGTAACTTTGCCCTCTTATGCCTTCAACCGCTCAGGAAGTCCTCCAGTCGACCACAAAAGTGGTCTCGGAGGTCAGTTTGTAACGGGGGCACCCTATAGAGAGGTGAACTCTAAGGTTGCGACTGCACCAAAACTCAAAGTAGAAGATAAAGATAGAGTAAATAATTCACGAAGAATCAAAACGGTTAAACTTAATATCGTTAAGCTGAAGGCTTCACTCAATAAGTTCTCTGGAGGAAAGTTGGTTATGGAAGTAGAATGCCAAACGCTTAAACTTAAGTAGATATCAGATTTAAGCCTTTGACATTCACCACTACTCCGACCTGGTGCGAGCACCCTGTTCTGCTCAGGGTTTGTCCGAGGTCTACCCTCCATCAGGATTCATCCTGTCGCAAGTGTCGGACCAACTCGGGTACACTTAACTCCGTCAATAGGATATGAGTTTCTGCAATGCATCTCCAATATAACCGCAGGTGGAAAAACTCTTCCTATCGAAGTCATACCAGTGGCTAACTGTTATGACAACAACAGGAGTCAATACCTAGGTGGTGGACTCACTGACCCAGGGGTAGTTTTGTCTATACAAGCTATGGAGTCCATGATTTAATCTCCCCGTCTCTCCAATGTGATAACTTGACATGCAAGCTCCCCCGGTAAGATGTAGCCGATGGTTGGCTAAGTGGGCGCTACCCATAGCCAGCCTTTTGGGACATACGCTACTGTGATAAGACTCATATCTCTAGAGTCCAATAACAACCCATGGTTATGCTACAAATCAAAGGAAGAAGGCCCGGGCTGGTTACTGACGTATTTTTCTCGAAAGCACCCTGGCCTTCTTAGACTACCTGAGTACCACTAGGAAGAGTCCCCTACTACCCGTAGGCAAGGTTAGACTCCTAGGTGCCCAAGAGCCCATATATGGGCGACCTCCATGGTGGCGGTTACCCATACTCCCCGTATATATCCTGCGTACAACATTTAGTCGGACGGTCAGCGACGACTTATACGGTGTTCCGGCTGCTCCTCCAATGACCTCTTTTAACCAGCAAACGAGCAACTACACAGCCGTCTGCCTATGACGCGCCGTCACAACGCTGGGGCCAGAGGGGGGTCTTAGCAAAACCCGCCCAAGTTCAATAGTATGTTCGGGCCACTCTTGCACAGGCGTGGGGCCTCCCCGCGCAGATGCGTCTGCGCCCAAGAACATCTAAGAGCCCATAGAATGTGAGGCAATCGACCTCTAAGTTCTAGGATGACTTTGCCGGTGAAGGTAGGGTAACTTGGGTGCCTCAGTAGGGTAACCGGGACCCCTGGGCAAAATGACCAAATTGCCAAGGTAGGGTAACTCTGCCCTCTTATGTCTTTAACCCTACAGGAAGTCCTCCAGTCGACCACAGAAGTCGTCTCGGAGGTCCGTGCAACATTCCCATAATTCGCTTGACCTTATACCAATGTTTTCCCCACATGTTACCATGCCTAGTAGAGTACTTCAAGGCTACTCAACTATTCCCTAGGCCTTATGCTAGGATTACCAGCCACGTGTATAATATATACGAGACCATACCACCTCTGGATACCACTTAGTATACCATTAGGGCTAAGGTGATAGTGATTGTAGCTACCTATCGTAGGGTGGTTACCCTACTCCCCTCTTCTCTTGGTCTGTCCTCCGACCGTCAACGTCATCTTTTTGTCCCACGGTTTGGATTGTCTATAACCCTATGGTCTTTAGGTTTAGATGGATACCTTTCATGGAACTGTTGCAATGCTTGCATTGCGGTATCTTCTAACATCTCGATTGGTTCCCATGAAGTTTCTTCTCGACCGTACCCTTCCCAAGCAACCATGTACTGCACAAACCGGTGGGGAAATGTCTTCTTAGGATTCCCATACCACCGACTGTCAACAAGCTCTCCGACGACTTAACTAGGCTCGTTGTCCACAATTTCTGGCTTGGTATTTCCTTTTGAGGTCTTCCATTGGTATCCTCACGATAAGGATCCAACAACCCGACATGGAATACAGGATACATTTCCCACCTGTCTGGCAGTTCAATCTCATAGGCCCTAGAACCCACCTTACATAGGACAACAAATGGTCCCAGTATCTTGTGGTCTAGTTTTTCCATAGGCCACTTTGTGCGGAGATTCTTGCGGTTAAGCATTACTCTGTCGGCTCTCTTAGCCCTGCCATGGAGGACATCCTCCAGCGTGACATATTCCGTAGCGGGCTGTCTTTTCTCATCATGCCATTTCCGTTGTCTTTCCTGTGCCCGTTGTATTTTCTCTCGGATTTCTTGCCAGGTGCCTTCCCAATCCTTAACCATAACCTCACGGTCTGGGTGTAATCCCTTATTATCTGACACGATTCCCGACCACTGCGTTTGCGGGGCGAATCTATAATTAATTTCAAAGGGACTAGCCTTTGTGGATTCAGACGTTGAGGTATTATACGCATGTTCCGCAAACGGCAACAGAGATACCCAATCGTCTTGCTGATAGGTGCAATAACTCCATAAGTATTGCTCCAGTGTCTGATTACCCCTTTCAGTTTGCCCATCGCTTTCAGGATGGAATGCCATTGACCTATTTAACTTCACTTGCAGTAGCTGCATTAGGCTCGTCCAAAACTTAGACGTAAATCAGGTGTCTCGGTCAGACTCTATTGATCCAGGAAGCCCATTAAGGGGCCAGATCTCCTTTACAAACGTCAAGGCCAGCTCCTTGATATGTTCCTTGGTCTTCAGCGGAATGAAGTGTGCCATCTTAGAGAACCTGTCTACGATGACCCATATCATCGTGTAGCCTTCTGACTCGGGAAACCCAACAATGAAGTCCATGGATATTGCAGTGCATGGTCTCATAGGAACTTCTAAGGGTTCTAGGAGCCCATACTTCTTATGCCTGATGACCTTATTACGTTGACATACATCGCAAGATCGCACGTACTCAGTAATGTTTTCGTCCATCTTTGGCCAATAGAAGTTAGCCCTAACCCTACCAATGGTCTTGTATGTTCTGAAGTGTCCAGCAATCTTTGAATCATGTTCTGCCTCCATGATCGTTCACCTTAGACCTTCATCCTTTGGAATATACCACCTGTTCTTATACAGGAGCAAGTCCTTTTTGATACTAAAGTTTGTATCAACCTTACTATCGCCTTTGAGGAGTGCCTTTAGCGTTGCTAAATAGGTTTGATCATTATCGGCTGCTTTTACAAGAGCCTCATGAAAGGTTGTCTGCAACCGAAAACCTTGGCAAGTCTGCAACACGTGTGGTCGCAAGATGACGGGCTCCTCATGAACATACTGTCCAGAGCGAAAAAAAGTAAAAGGTTCGGAATTACTCCCCCCTTCAGGGCGGTAGTCCCTACGCCTCGACAAAGCATCAGCCTTTTCATTTAACCGTCCCTCTCGATAAATAACCTTAAAATTGAACGGTTGTAGAAATTCTGCCCAGCGATGTTGTCTTCGGTTTAGAGTCTTTGTAGTGTTAAAGTACTCTAAATTCTTGTGATCAGTGTACACCAATATCTGATCATCAACCGACATCAACATATATGCCCATTCCTTGAAGGCTGCCACTATTGCGGCCATTTCCTTATCATGGACGTCATAATTTATCTCTGCTGGCGAGAACTTCCTACTATGAAAAGCTACAGG
>Ga0307509_10005237_pt1 | contig 18174 bp, 23 predicted proteins | sample 10_EM_MG_FD_202245 | JGI IMG/M metagenome (GOLD analysis project Ga0307509, IMG submission 202245) | Populus trichocarpa ectomycorrhiza microbial communities from riparian zone in the Pacific Northwest, United States - 10_EM | ecosystem: Host-associated > Plants > Roots > Unclassified | place...
AGGAAGGCGGTTTAGGGGGCTTGGGGGGGGGCAACCTGGCCGGACCTGGGTCTGCCATGGTGCCTGTAGGTGGGTCTGGGGCTGGAGGTGGTGGATCTGGTCGTTCAGGGTGCTCTCTGGCGCTCCTGGATCTCGAGGGTCTTTCTGGTGTGTCTGGGATGAATGTACCAGGTAGTTCTTGCTCTCTATGCTCTCGGGAAGGCGCTCTAGTTGGTGTCTGACTTCCAAAGACTCCTAGGATGCTGGGTGCTCGCCACCTGCTTGTAGTGGGGCGTTGTGTTGGGCGTTCAGTTTCCGAAGTTTGCTGTGCTGCTGCTCTTGCTGCAGCTCTTTTTGCAAGCCGCCGGGCTTCTCTTTGAATGAGTTCCTCAGCTGTGAGGTTGTGGTGTTCGTCTGAATCTGATCTAGATCTCCTGGAAGGAGGTGAGTGGTTCTTGCTGGTGTATCTGTTGAGCCTGGCCTGGGCCCAGGGGTTGGTTCCTGTGTGGTTGGTTCTGGAGTATCGTCTGTGGGTTCTGCTGAAGGACGATTGTAGGCCCTGCCGGACCTGGTAACCCTTCTGCTCCTGCGTTCTGCTATTGGGAATGTAGCACCTGAGCCGGGAGTTGCTTTCCCTGCCGCTCCTGCTTCTAACTAGTTATCAAGATACTGGGAGGGTGATCAATCCTACCAGGCTGTTCTCAATCCTGAGAACGAAGGGGTTTCACCTGCTGTAGGCAAAAAAATGTAAGAGGTTTATTCCTGTGTAACGAAAATACAATAGGACCGGCGATAGACCTGCTAGCGCTGGTGCTAAGGGAGCCTTCAAGGGACCGGTATCTAGAAGGATAATAGATGAAGGACAAGTGGGGCTAAGGGACTCAGGGATTGCCGTTCAACCAAGTGTATTCTTAGACTGAAGGTCTGTCGAAGTCTGCTGTCTCCTGCTAGCCAGGAAGCTGGTTTAAATACACAACCCAAGAGCGATAGCCTTCCTGCAATCACGATCATTACCAGTAGCTGCGCACATAGCGGAATCCTGTAATCCTGCAAGACCAAAGAAAGAAACAAACAAACAGTGCTCAGCCTTCGCCAGTGCTACATGACCATCCCATAGCCGGAATACTAATTATAAACTTCCAACAAAGCAAACTAAACATAGCAATACGATAGCATAGCCTATCTGACTCAGAGACAGTGGCGGAGCTGAAATCAAATCAAATCAACCAAATATAAATCAACTAAACATAGGAGATCCTGCACTGCCCGCTCCTGTGTACCGTTACCGGAACATGTACACATGTTACAGGGGCGAGGTACCCAGGGATGAAGGTGGTGGGGTCGGGGTACTTCCTTTCTCGGAAGGCGTTTGCCTCCCAAGAGTCCGGGAACTTGACCGCGTACGCCCTAGGGTCGCTGTAAAAGGATCGGGTGCCCACATCATATCTGGGGATGTCCGGGTCAAAGGAGGACGAGGAGCCCTTCTTGGAGGGAGGGGCCCTTGCTTTGGGCGTGGAAGAGGGAGGTGCGGGTGCACCAGACGGAGGAATAGGTGGCCGAGCGGTTGTGGGAGCTTGGTGTGTGGTTGCACCAGTCGGGGGAACCGGGGGCCGAGTGGGGGCAGGCTCTTGGGGTGGGGGCGCAGTCACCCTGTGTGACACGTCTCGAATGGCCGCGTTGATTGGTTCGATGACGCCCTGGAGTGCAGGCCAGGTGGGCCTGGTGTGAAGGGCAGTTTGGATGTTGCCTAATTGGGTTGTTATGGTGTCAAGGTGACGCGTCATGGACGCGAGCGCGTTGAGGGTGGAGCAGGCAAGGGGGACAAGAATCGTCTCGCCGTCCGACAGGCCGGAGAGCTGGTGATCGTCAAGGATAGGGTGTTGGACCGAGGTGAAGTTAAGTCTCTGGCGGGTTTCGCGGACAAAGTCGCGTATGAAGAGGTGGGACTCAGAGAGCTCAGGGGAAGAAGACTGCGCTGAGGGTGCTCTAGACGAGTTCCTCGAGAAGGGGAGAGGGGGAAGGTCTTCCATCGTGGAGCTGGGGGTTCAGGGACGCGAAGCCTGAGGGGAAGGTAAAGTTAGGGGGCGAGGGCGGATCGTGCACTGAACGACGTGGAGTTGTAATTTCAATGACTGGAGGTGGAGGGGGTGCGAAGCGTGAAAGGAAATAGGGGGCTTTTTTATTTTATTTTATTTTATTTTATTTTATTTTCTTTTCTTTTTTTATATCATATATTCGTTGTTAACGTACAAGAAATCGCATGGAGCGCTAGCTATGGCGAAAACAAAACCCCAAAGCCAAAACGAACTAACCAAGGAAATATCTGGAACTAATCTCTTCATCTGGGGTCCGTACCGGTCCCAGGCCCACATACGGGCACGAAATTCATAACAAGTAAATCAAATGAAACCCTCCTCAAACCAGCGGACAGCATGAAAAACAAAACTTGCCTAACCCTAGCACTCCTGAGACGACATAACGTAACCAAAGGAAACTACATTAGATGAGCGGGAAGAAACTGAGCCAGTGGAAGAAGACGGGCGAGAAAACATGCCTGGTGGGAAAGCGGTGGCCGTAGACCCAACGAAGAGTGCGAGCGCGCCCAGGAGGGCTGCTGAGGACGAGACGGGGGCGTCAGGACCGAGCTCAGTGACCCCCTGAAGGTGGTGGGTCCTGGCGGGTTCCTTCTCTGAGCAGTGGAGGATGGCGTGCTCGAATGTCTCGGGGGCCTCGGAGCAGCTGGGGCAGGTGGTGGGGCCATCATCGTCCCAGGACGGGTGGGCGCGGAGGTAGCTCTTCCCAGACCTCATCTGGTGAAGGCGTCCTGCGTCGAACTTGGGGAGGCCCATGAACGGATGGGGTTTAAGTGAGGGGTGGTACGCGTATCTCGCTGGGTCCGGGGCGGCCAGTTCCCACTCCTCTATAAGGAGTTTCCTGCAGAGGAGCTTGAGTTGTGGGTATGCACGGCCTGGGGGGAGAGTGGGGTATGTCTCGCCCAACAGGTGTTGGGAGATGACTGGAAGGGGGGCGTGGCCATCGGGGCCGAGAAGGAAAAGCATCGAGTGGGGGAGGGCGTCCAGGGGGAGGTGGGCCCTGTTCTTCGAGGGGGGTCTCCGTTGGAGCCAGGGTAGCGGTAGGCGGCTGCCCGCATTCTTGCGGGAGAGGACCCTATGGTCGGGGGCATGGCGGCCTAGCGACGGTGTCTGGAGGGAGGCTGGAAGTCTGGCCGCTGCCGGATTAATCTCCGGCGGGAACACATCACCCTTAGGTTGGCCAGGCGGCGTTTGTATGCGAGGAGGAGGTCTAGAGGGGGAAGGCAGGCCTCGATGGCCAGGATGTCGGTAGGGGTGCACGCGAAACAGTTTGTCGACCACCTTTGGACCTTATGCCAGAAGGCCGATAGTTTTCTTGTCATGTGAACAGTCGGTCTGAACACGTCAGCGCCATAACTGAGGATCGGAAAAAGGAGCGAGGATGCCAATCTGTGGCACAGGAACGCGGGTAGGCCCATCCCAGGGGGGGAGAGCCTCTTAACGGCCACCAAAGCAGCTTGGGCCGTTGCCAGCCTTTTGGTAAAGTGCGTGGTAGTCGAGATTGAGGGCGTGAACCAGTATCCAAGCCATCGGACCTCATCTTTAGGGGGGAAGATTGAGCCGTCTAGGTGTATAGGGGAGCGGGAGACAGGCCCTCTGTCTCTGTTCGTCCTCCAGTGGATGAGTTCAGTTTTTGGGACTGAGAAGCCAACGCCCAGCCGCGCACCCTTGGCCTTCAGCAGCGCGTATCGTCTTTGTAGGGACTGGATGTTACGCCGGTAGGACGTAGAGGAAACTGTCAGACCAAAATCGTCGACATAGGAGAGGGTGAGGCCTTGGGGGATCTCGCAGTGAAGTCTGGACACATAAATAACAAACAACAGCGGGGAGACAGGGGAGCCCTGCGGAGTGCCCACAGCTACTGGGGCAAATACTCTTGGCGATCCCTGGTATCGGAGGCGGCACGTCCTACCAGTAAGGAAGGACCTGGTCCAGGAGACGAGGTACGGGTTGACAGCCTTTGCCCTAAGCATGCTGCACAGAGTTGAAGAGTTCACGTTGTCAAACCCTCCCTTAATGTCCAGGAAAAGCGTTGAAACTTTCCTCCCGGCCATCTGGAGGGTCCTCACCTCGTGGGTAAGTGTGGTAGTCGCGTCGGAGGTCGATAAGCCTGCCAGTGAGCTGCATTGGTGTGGGTCAAGGAGGCCGGAGATGCGGGCCACGCAGGGGAGTCTCGAGTTCATGATTCTTTCCAGGATCTTAGAGAAAGTCTGTAGCAACACGATAACGCGGAAGGTGGAGGGCGAGTCGTAGGAGGGCTTCCCTGGTTTGTCTAGCACAATACCATCGGCCATCTTGAGGGCTGGAGGGTGGAAGCCATCGGCCCCCAGCGGAGCGAGGGGGTCTTGGATCTGGTGCGGGGCCACTCGGTGCACCTTCTTCCAAACTGAGTTGGGGGTCATGTCGGGGCCCGGGGCGGAGGATGGTGATGAACGCGCCAGGGCCCTGCTAATCTCGTCCGCCGCTAACACCGGGCAGTCCGTGAACGGGAGCAGAATGGAGTTGGGTCTTCTGACTGGGTCGCCAGGGAAGAAATGGTCGAGCAAGGCTTTGTTGAGCTCCGGTGGTGTTGTAGCGCCCGGGAGCTCAGGGAATCGAGGGGGGGGGCGGCCCACAGCGAACTTCTTCGCCGTCCAAACCGTCTGCGGGGTTGCCGTGGCCAGGAACGTGGACCAGTGGTCCTTCTTGGCTTTCTTGATTGCTTTAAAGTAGGCTGTCCTCGCGGCTCTTGCCGATGCAAAGAGTGCCGCATCGAACCTGTCTACCTTGGAGGAGCGGAGGGCGGAGTTATAGGCTCTCCTGAGCTGAGAGAGGAGGTCGGTCCACCAAGGTTTCGACCGGAACACCACCCGTTTGACCGGGGTGTGGAGGGCCAGCTTGGCCGTGATCCTGTCCAGGTTGGTCCGGAACCAGATATCCATTGAGAGTGTGGTCGGGATTGGGGGGACAGGCGAGATACAGGTTACTTTGAGTGAGGATTCGAGTGTAGGCCAGTCCGTCAGGGCCCAATTTGGGGTAGGGGGGGGTGCCCAGAAGAGTGGGGCTTCAAACCGGAGGAGGATTGGAATATGGTCGGAGCCTGTGGAGGGGAGGGGGTCGGTCCATTCTGTGAAGTAGGGGGCGAGGAGGGGGCACGCAAAGGCAAGGTCTATGACGCCGGGGCGGCCAATGAGAGACATGGAAAACCGAGTAAAAACACCAGGGACGTTAAGGAGAGTGAACCCCAGCTCTGTGGCCCTGTCGAAATAGGGGGACGAGGTAGCTATCTCATCCTCCTTGAAAATCCTAAGGGGGTCGGCCGTGGGGTGATCGATGTTGAGGTCCCCTAGCGTTAGCGTGGGGAGAGGGGACAAAGGAAATATAATATCCGGAGGAACGGAGCGGGTATTGTTAAGTCGACCCTTCGTGGTGTAGGAGTTAATGATAGTAAAACCAGTTGTGGAGGGGTTAAAAAAGCCATCAGGGGTGAAGAGGTCCAGTGCCATAACATCACCCCTTCCGAAAAAGCGGGGCAAAAGCGAGACCGTAGCCAAAAAAGAGTTATACACATAGAAAGCGACGCGGGGCTTGCAGCCACGGTCGGTGGGCGGGGAAAAAACAGTAAACGAATTAAAACTAAGAAGTTTGCCCCTATAAACAGGAGGGTCCTGTAAGGCAACAATGGAAGGAGGGAGGGCCAACTGTGTAAAGGACCCGAACAAGGAAAGAAACACATCCCAGCTCCCAAGGCAGTTATGTTGAACGAGTGTGAAGGGTTTCGGAGGGGGAGGGGAGTCCTGCTCACCGCCCCATGGTGACCGGTTGTGCTGCATTAACGGGCCAGGCCCGATGGGGTTCTGCTCATGGGAGAGGGGCTAGCGGGCTCCACGGGGGGAGTGACCGACTGCCTTGGGCGGGCCCTACTGGGGCCGGAAGTATCGTTGAGCTTCTGGCTCTCGGAGTAGCCATCTCGAACGCTGACTGGAGGGAGCGGGTGGGTGAAGCGGGGGGCGAGAGGTCGTCATCGTCGGCGGCCGTGTCCATCGCGTCACCAACGGGCGGCGGGAGAACAATCGTTTCGGCAGCGGTGGAACGCCTGAGAGGGGGCGGAGCCGGGCGGGAGTCTCAATCCCTGTGAGTCGCAGTGTGGGCGCCTCCGCAGTTGGCGCATCGCGGTGGTGAGGAAGAGCAACAGCCAGGAGTAGCCTTAATGTTGCCACCTCCAGAGCAGGTAGGGTAGGGACACCGGTGCATGGCTCGGGTATGACTGAGGGAGCAGATAGGGCAAACGGGGTCGGCAGAGGGGCATCTAGGGGCGACGTGTCCGAAACCCCAGCAGTTCTTACACTGTGTATACCTATTAGAGGAGTATGCGCGTTCGACGGTCCTGGAGCGGGAGAAAAGGCGTATGGAGGAGCCCATTGCTGGGACGTCGCCGGGATGGACGGAGACGATAACGGAGGTGGCAGTCTTACCCACCCTGGATTGGGCGTCAGGGTTGAGGTATCTGGCGGCGAGGATGCGTATCTCCTTGGAGTTGAGGATCGACTCCGCAAGGCAGGGGAAAAGCTCGTTTGGGTCTTCCGGGAGGAAGGCAATGGGGAGGGAGTGGATGGCAAGCTGGGCTTCGTTGGGGGCGAGGCGGAAGGGCAACCAGCGAGATTCTCCCACTGGGAAGGACTTGTTGAGCTGGGCGGAGAGTGCGTCAAAGTAAGGTGCGAATGCGGCAGCGGGGGTGGCAGGGTTGGTGACGAGCAGGGTGACGGACCCACGATCGTTGACCTTGGTCGTGACCGCAAGGGGGAGGATACAGTTTGCATCCCTAAGGACACGAGCAGCTATATCAGGGAAAGTGGCAGCTATCAGGGAAGCTTGTTGGTGCTCGGAGGGGGAAGAGCGGGGAGCGTAGAATCATCTTTCGGCCGTAGGGAGCGACTTCGGTGGCTGGGTTACAGGCACGCTGTTGCTGGCTGACGCGACTTGGGCGGCCGTGATGGAGCTCTTATTCTTCTTGCCCTTGGGAGCGCCAGCAGAGGCGGCCTTGGCATACGATTGTTGTGGCTTGGTGTAGTCGGGGGCGAGGTGCCCTGCAATGAAGGGGGTAGGGTCGGGGTACTTCCCCTCTCAAAACGCGTTTGCTTCCCACGAGTCCAGGAACTTGTCCGCGTACGCTCTGGGGTCGCCGTAGAAGGATCGGGTGCCCACATCATATCTAGGTATGTCCGGGTCAAAGGAGGGTGTGGGGGTCTTGCTTGGGGGGGGAGCCCGTGTTTTGGGCCTGGGGAGAGGAATTGTGGGTGCACCAGGTGGGAGAACAGGGGGCCGGACGGGGGCAGGTGTCTGACGTGTGGTTGCACCGGTCGGGGGAACAGGAGGCCGGGTGGGGGCAGGCGCTTGGGGAGGGGGCGCAGCCACCCTATGTCACAGGTCACGAATGGCTGCATTGATCGGCTCGAGAGTACCCTGGAGGGCCGTCCAGGTGGGCATGGTGTGGAGGGCAGTTTGAATATTGTCCAGCTGGGTTGTTATGGTGTCCAGCTGACGCGTCATGGAGGCGAGCGCGTTGAGAGAGGAGCAGGAACGGGGGACGAGGATCGTCTCGCCGTCCGACAAGCCGGAGAGCTGATGATCGTCGAGGATGGGGAGTTGAGTCGAGGTAAAGTATAGGCTCTGACGGGTTTCAAGTACGATGTCGCGTATGTAGAGGTGAGACTCATTGAGCTCGGGAGACGAGGACTGTTCCGAGGGGGCTCTGGACGAGTTCCTCGAAGAAGGGAGAGGAGGGAGGTCTTCCATCGTGACGATGGTGGGCCAGGGACGCGAAGACTGGAAAGCAGGAAGAGTTAGGGGGAGAGGGGGGATGGTGCACTGAAGGACGTGGAGTTGTGATTTCAATGACTGGAGGTGTAGAGGGCGCGGAGCGTGAAAAAGGAAATAGGGGGCTTTTTATATTTTTTATTTTTTATTTTTTTATTTTTATATCACATATTCGTTGTTAAGGTACAAGAAATCGCATGGAGCGCTAGCTATGGCGAAAACAAAACCCAAAAGCCAAAACAAACAAACAAAGGAAACATCAGGCACCAAAAACTCTTCAACTGGGGTCCGTACCGGTCCCAGGCCCACATACGGGCGCGAAATTAAACCAAGTAAATCAAAGGAAACCCTCCTCAAACCAGCGGACGGCATGAAAAACAAGCATGACTAAACCTAGCTTTCCTGAGATGACATAAAATACCCAAAGGAAACTACATTAGATGAAAGGGAAGAAACGGAACCGGCGGAGGAAGACGGGTGTGAGAACATACCCGGGGGAAAGGCAGTGGCTGTGGATTTGATGAAGCGGGGGAGGGCGCCCAAGAGGGCGGCCCAGGACGAGACGGGCGCGTCGGGACCAATGTCAAGAACTCCCTGAAGGTGGCGAGTCCTCCTAGGTTCCTTTGCTGGGCAGCGGAGGATGGCGTGCTCAAATGTCTCTGGGGCATCCTGGCAGCTGGGGCATGTGGTGGGGGACTCGCTGTCCCAAGAGGGGTGGGCAACGAGGTAGCTCTTCCCAGATCTCATCTGGTGCAGGCGGCCCGCTATGAACTTATCTAGGCCCATGAACGGTTGAGGCTTGAGCGAGGGGCGGAAGGGGTATCTAGCCGGGTCCGGCGTAGCCTCCTCCCATTCCTGCATGAGGAGATTCCTGCACTGGAGCTTGAGCTGGGGGTAGGAGCGGCCCGGGGGGGGCTCGGGATAGTGATCGATAAGCAGGTGCTGGGAGGTGACTGGGAGGGGACTGAGCCCGTCAGGGCCCAGGAGGAACAACATAGAGTGGGGGAGGGCGTCGAGGGGGACGTGGGCCCTGTTCTTCGACGGAGGTCTTACTTGGAGCCACGGGAGGGGGAGGCGGCTGCCCGGGTTACTCGCACTCAGGACACTGTGGTCGGTTGAGTGGCGGTGAAGGGACGGGGTCTGCACTGAGAGTGGGAGCCTAGCTGTCGCAGGGTGGATCTCCGGGGGGGGGCGTGGGATTCTAAGGTTCGCCAGGCGTCTGTTATAGGCAAGGAGAAGCCTGAGGGGTGGGAGGCAGGCCTCTATGGCCAGGACGGCCGTCGGGGTGGACCTGAAGCAGTTGGTAGTCCATCTCTGGACCCCATGCCAGAACACGGAGAGCTTTCTGATCATGTGGGCGGTAGGCGTGAAGACGTCCGCCCCATAGCTGAGGATAGGGAAGAGGAGGGAGGAGGCTCGTCTATGGCAGAGGAAGGGAGGGAGGCCAATCCCCGCGGGGCAGAGTGTTTTGACCGCGACGAAGGCCGCCTGGGCCTTGGCCAGCCTTTTGACGAAGTGAGGGGTGGTGGAGACCGAGGGGGAGAACCAGTAGCCCAGCCACCTGACCTCATTCTTGGGTGTGAAGGTCGATCCGTCAAGGTGGACCGGCGCGTTGGAGATGGGGTCCCTGTCCCTGGCGGTACGCCAGTGGATGAGCTCCGTTTTGGGCGCGGAGAAACCAACACCCAGCCTAGACCCTCTGGCCTTCAGCCGCGCGTACTGTTTCTGTAATAGCTGTATGTTGCGTCGGTACGACGCAGAGGAGACGGTAAGGCCGAAGTCGTCCACATAGGAGAGGGAGAGTCCGCGTGGGATCTCGCAGTGGAGGCGGGAAACATAGATCACAAACAGGAGTGGGGATACGGGGGATCCCTGGGGGGTGCCGACCGAAGCCGGGGCGAACACTCTTGGTGACCCTTGGTACAGGAGCCGACATGATCTGCCGGAGAGGAAGGACTTGGTCCAGGACACGAGGTACGGGTTGACCCCTTTTGCTCTAAGCATGCCGCAGAGGGTGGAGGGGTTCACGTTATCAAACCCCCCTTTTATGTCAAGAAAGAGCGTGGAGACCTTCCTTCCAGCCATCTGGAGGGTCTTCACCTCGTGGGTGAGGGTGGTGACCGCGTCCGAGGCCGAGAGGCCAGCCAGCGATCCGCACTGGTGTGGATTGAGGAGGCCGGTCGCACGGGCCACACAGGAGAGTCTGGAGTTCATTATGCTCTCTAGGATGTTTGAGAAGGTTTGGAGAAGCACTATAAGGCGGAAAGAGGAGGGGGAGTCGTAGGAGGCCTTGCCGGGCTTGTCGAGCACGATACCATCGGCCTTTTTGAGGGTGAGGTGGTGCGACCCATAGGCCACCAAGGGGGCGAGCAGATCCTGGATCAGGTGAGGGGCCACACGGTGCCCCCTCTTCCATACCGAGTTGGGGGTCATGTCAGGCCCAGGGGCCGACGATGGGGAGGAGCGGGCAAGGGCCCTGCCGACCTCGTCAAGGGACAAGGGGAGGCAGTCCCTAAATGGGAGCAGGATGGAGTCGACAAACCTGGCCGGTTCGCTGGGGAAAAAGTGCTCCAGAAGGGCTTTGTTGAGTTCCGGCGGAGTGGAAGCGCCTGGGAGTTCCGGGAAACGGGGTGGGAGACGGCCGATGGCAAGCTTCTTGGCCGTCCAGACAGTCTGCTGGGTTGCTGCGGCCAGGAAAGAGGACCAGTGGTCCCTTTTGGCCTTCTTGATGGCTTTGAAATAGGCCGATCTAGCCGCCCTTGCGGAAGCTAGGAGGGCGGCATCAAAACGATCCCGTTTCGGAGAGCGGAGCCCGGAGCCGTAGGCCTTCCTGAGCAGCGACAGGAGCTCAGTCCACCAGGGCTTGGATCGATATGTCACCCTCTTCACCGGGGTGTATGGTGCGAATTGAGACGTAACTCTGCCTAGATTGGTACTGTGGGGCTTCTTATGGGTCAACGATAAACTAAATTGTGCCTTATATCCTGTTGTTTGTTTTTTTATATATATAGAAGCGTGGGTTACATAGCTCGATGTGTTGCTGGATGACTAAGGGATGAGAAGGATCGTGGGGTTGAAGAGGCAGGGGTGGAGTCAACGCAAACTAGAAAACAGCGGAGACGGACAGCAACCTGTGCATTTTACGACTTTGCTCGTGGTTTTATCATCGATAGGGATCAAACCTTTTTTCTTTGAGGTTATTGAATCATCATCTACGATTTCTTTGACTTTACTCTCGGTGCGAGCGGCGATAGCCCACTTTCAGTATTGTTTTGTTTCCCTACAGTGATATCAATTTCCCTTTCTCCGACCCGTTTTTCGCTTTCCTTTATCTATCTTGCTTCACGGGAGGAAAGTTCTTGCCTGGACCGAAATCATTGTTTCATTTGGTGCTCTGAAACGGATTCTCAGGATCCTATTCCTGGGAGACCTCAGTCTCTGATAGCAAGTTTTCTTCCTTTCAGTTTGTTTGACTGGGTTTTTTTACCCGCTTCTAGCAGCTTGCGAATTTTGTTCCTACGGAAGGTGGACATTCTGGAGGAAACTACGCCACCCTCCTTTAGTCGGGCAATTGATATTAACGAGCAGCTCCACCGGCGTTATCGCGAGCTGTCCTACAGTTATTCCGCTTATCCTGCCAGGGTTTTCCTTTACCCCCCAGTTTGTTCTTTTCACGATACAGACTCTACCCCCGCGGATATAACTTCTGCTTCTGTTTCACGACCATCTCTATTAGTCGAAACAATGTCTACATTGATTAAGATAGCCCCATTTAATGGTGGTAATACTGACCTGAGTGAGAGTGTAGAGGAATATCTCGATGACGTCGAGACAGCAGCTCTCTCTTGGGATCTGACCGTTCAACCAGGAGTGACGGAAGCTACTAATAAGTCGAAGATTAGACTATTTAGACAGAATCTCGAAAGGAATGGAGATGCCTGGCACTGGTGGTACTTTGTACTACCAGATAGCGACAAAAGGGACTACTCAAAGATTGTGACTGAGTTCAAAGACCGCTATGCAGTCAAGGCATCGCAAGCATCCTCTCTGTTCGCGGTTCAGAACGAGATGCTTTCTTTATTCCAGGGGGAAGTGGAACATATCCGTGACTACGTACATAGGGTGGAGAAACTATCCCGGAAAATACCGCGTGATATGGATTCTCTCTTTGCGATTGCTTTTATCAAGGGGATGAAAGATCAGGAGAGACGCCAGAGAGTCACCTTTGACCTTAAGGATTCTCCTAATTTTTCCTTTGTTAAGGCCTTAACGGTGGTGAAGTTTGCTTTCCAGGAAATCGGAGAGCCGGATCCTTTCCGTCCTCATCGGAAAGTTCCAGAATCCGACCATCCTTCTCCGCTGCTTTATACGACGCCATCACTACCTCAGGTAAATGCCGTTAGTAAGACAGAGTTTCCTGCCTCTCCCATGCTGAATTCACTTACCTCTCCGTTGATTACCCAAGAGCAGTTCAACAGCCTGATGTCGGCATATGAGGCTTCCATAGGTCGATTGCCAGGGAATTCCTATCGGCCTAGCATTAACCCTCCAGGAAACCCTCGCTTGAACCCCCGAGTCACTTGCTTTAATTGTGGGCAGCGGGGACACTACTCAGATTCCTGTACTAACCAACCCGTTAGCTTTTTAGAACAGCAGCAAATCAGGGAGCGCATTCGCCAAGACCGTTCACCGCTGGACACAGACTTCCGGCCAAGTGGACCACTGGTTGAACCACCACTCTCTGGAGCCAACGCAACCGAGCTGAGGCCTAGAGCAATTATCCAGAGACAATTAAGTGAAAAGGCAGCTGTTACTTGCTCTCCAGCCTCTCCGGTATCCTGTGTTCGTTCCTGTTCGGTTACCACACGTGATTTGGGCACCGCTTGTACTATAGCTGCCCGTATTCCTGCCGTGAGAACCATATTTGAAAACGCCTTGGCTGAAAACCGTGCTCGTGTTGAAGAAGGCGATATGGAAAGTTTGGCTGATCAAAGAGCACCGAAACTGCTAAGACGAAACAATGAACCCGGAGAAGCCTCAGTTCCAAGGCGATCACTAAGAACTGCTAACCATCCACGAACCTATGGACGGGGACAGGAAATTGCTACAACTGTTGAACACGAAGATAATGATGATGCTGACTACAGGAGTGGTACAGGCCAGCAGGAAGAGGTGCTTGCAGAGGAAAATGAGGATGAGGAAGATGTGATAATGGTACTTCCAAGATCACTCGCATCAAAGAAAGGCAAACAGAGAGCAGAGGTGGCTCCAATAAACTGGATGAAGGGGCAAACGCCATTTACCATCCAGGATGCGCTAGATGGACCAAGTCCTGGGTTAAGTATCACACTTCCGCAGCTGTTGGATTGCTCACCTAGACTTCGCAGGGACTTAGCGGAACTCTTACGATCGTCTATACCCAGGACTCGGAAGAAAAAGGGGCCTATACAGCAGAAGCGAATCCCTCCTGCTAATCTTCATTCAGCGAAGTTCTCCTTTAAGAACCAGGTTTCTAGCGAAGCCTCTCCCGGAATAGAGGAGAATATTGAGTGCCTGTACATTGAGGCGTGGATGGGAGACTTCAAGATTCCCGAGGTTCTTGTCGACGCAGGGGCTATGCTTGACTTGGTTGCATCTAAACTGGTTGACGCTTTACAGTTGGAGCGATTTCCGGTAACAGGTCTTGGGATGCGCCTTGCTGATGACAGATTGGTAGTTTTACGGAACTACGTTTGGATGGACGTAGTTGTTGCCGGGGTTTTGGCTCGGATCAAGGCCTATGAAGTAGCTGTCTCCCAGACCTATCAGCTACTGCTTTCTCGTCGCTGGCTCAAGCGAGTCAAAGCAGTAGAGTATCATGAATCACAGACTCTTTTTATTGAGGGTAGTGACCGTGTTCGAAGAAAAGTACCTGGGATTCCCTTTGGTGCTACAGGTATCAAGATGGAACATACAGACTTGTCACCCTTTTGTGATGTGGATGATGACGAGGCAGAGGAAGCGATAGAGACTTTGTTGAATGAGCTAGATCATTGGGAGGATCCTCAGCAGGAGAATATGCTTGCGGGAAACTAACGGCGTCGCTTTGGTGGCAGGGTACAAGGCGACGCACACATGACCCTGGAGGATATGGGAACGGTGGAAAGAAAAGTAAGCATGATGAGGTGGGAGTGGCAATTTCGGTGAGAGTGAGGAGTAGGGAAATGGAGGCGCAAGATGGTGAAAACAGGCAAAGATCTAAGAAAGGGAACATGTTGTCAGAGGAAGGCTCGGTAGAGAGCATTATGCAGGGCGAGGTGGTTCAGAGGAAATGGAGCAGAAGTATGGAGAGTGGCCAAGGCGGTTTTGATGCTAGAAATGGAGCAGAGGATGAAGGTGGAGATAAAGCAAGAGAAGGACAAGAAAAGTGGAGTGGAGAAGGACAGGCGGATGAGAAAGGTGAATGTGGTGAAAGCGTTGGTAGGAGTGAACCGGTAGAGGGAGAAAGAACCTACCTGAAGGCCGTGGAAGTAAAGGCAATGGGTACGACAACCTTAACGCGGAACAAAGCACAACTGTTTCCTACAACCCGTCGACCGATTAAGCGGCAGATTCCAACCGAAACTACAATTCTACAAGAGGAGGTGGAAAGCTGGTTCCAAGGGACCGCTATAAGATTGGGAGAACAATTGGATGAAGAGCAGAAAGCAAAGGCAAAGCGGATGTTGTACACTTGGCGAGATGTGTTTGAAACTGATTTACCCCGGATTCGCCGCACTGATCTTATCGAGCACGCAATTGTACTAACTCCTGGAGCAATTCCTCATCGTGCACGTATACCCCTCTATACCGAGGAAGAGATAGCCTTTTGTCGTCAGTTACTACCCAAGATGGAAGAAGCGGGGCTGATCATTCGATGCGACTCGGAGTGGGGAGCCCGAACTAAATTTCCTCTCAAGCCTCGGGCAGAAACGCTACCTAAGGAGTCACGGTTAAGGATGGTTCACAACTTCATCCCTCTTAACCGTGTTACCGAGAAGTCCTGTTACCCTGTCCGAGGATCGAGCAGATAATTTATACTGTGCTAAAGAAAGCCAAGCGGTACTTCTTTACCACTGACGCAGCCAATTCGTATTGGGCTATTCCGGTACGATCTGGTGATGAGACGAAGCTTGGATTTGTCACCCCCTATGGTATGTACTGTTACAATGTAATGGGACAGGGCTTGACGGGTGGAACCCATACCTACAGCCGCTTCAGAGATTTAGTATTTGGAGCGATACCGGAGGGTTATGAGATAGGCTGCGGAAGAGAAAGGTTGTTGGAAGGAGATGAGTCACTGATTGGGGATACTGGGAATGTCGCTTTCGATGGCATGATTGATGACAGCTATGGAAGTGCTGTGAGCTTCGAGGCAATGTACGACTTTTTGCATGAGCGCTTCTTTCCACGCTGTCAATGGGGGCCAATCTACCTGAAAGACTCGAAGTCTCACTTCTTCTGTGAGTCCTTGGATTTTGTCGGGCTAGAGGCGGGACCAAATGGGCTACGTCCCTCATTGAAGAAACGCGAGGCAATACTGGACTGGCCAACCCCAGTTACTCATGATGAAGTAGATGCTTTCTGCTATCTGACTCCATTTTTGAGACGCTTTATCCCAGGACGAGCTGAGTTAGTACGCATACTGAAGTATGGTATTACAGACGAGGTAGAGAGAAGAAGGAAAAATAAGAAAAGTGGAGCTATCGACGTGTTTGCAGGTGAGTTTACTTGGAATCGAGAGAAGGAAGTGGCATTCCAAGCGATTAAACAGGCGATCGCGAATAACGCGATGGCTTCGCCGGATCCTGCTATGCAATACCATCTCGCTGTGGATGCTAGTAAGCGAGGCATCGGAGGTATATTGTTTCAATTGGAGGGTGTTTCTCCTGAAACAGAAGCAGGAAGCACTGCAGTTCACCGGAGTGCAGAGCGGATTATCCTGTTTAGGTCCTTTCGCCTTAGTGATGTGGAGACCCGCTATTCAAATTCAGAAAGGGAGGCGCTGGCGGTAGTGCGCTGTCTAGCAGAAGTTCGTTGGATGGTTATGGCTTCCGACCATGCAATCCTGGTTTATTCAGATCATGAAGCCTTGAAAACACTTCTTACCGGGTTGAATAATGATGCCCATGGACGAATAGCAAGATGGCAGGAAAGGCTAAGTGAGTATAACTTACGCTTATTGCATCGATCAGCGAAATTGCATTTTATGGGAATAGCCGACGGACTATCGAGGTTGCCAACCCGACTTCTTTCCAGGCACATGGCTGAAGACTGTGAAGGCCTTGCACCGTATATCGGATGCATCATACCCACTAGTGGTCTTACGACTGATGTGGTAGTAAATACAAGGTTGGCTATCGCTCTAAGGGAAGATGAAGAGTTTTGGCTTAGGAAGAGAGGAGGTGAATTGGAGGGGTTGTCAGAGGAAGATGAGGAGGGTAGTATGTATGAGGAAGAGGCGGAAGATTGTGGGATGGTGATACAAGGTGTAAATCTCGCAGGAGAAGTAGGTAGCCCATCACCTGGTTTGCTGGAGGCAGCGAAGGACATGCGAAGAAGAAGGTGGAAAAAATGGCTATGCTCAGGAATGTATGGTGAGATTGTGGAAGCACGACTGGATGAGATGGATCATGGCTGGATTGGAGTTAAGAGAGAGGGTCTGGGAAGAAGCAAAAGGCGAGCACTGGAGCGGGAAATGAGAAGGTACATAATGGTCGATGGGGCGGAACCACGGCTGTTTTTCCGGGAAAGAAATGGAGAACTGGCAAGCTGCATTCGAGAGGCAGATGTGCTTAGGACATTAAGGAACCTTCACGAAGGCCATGGCCATTTCGCTACCAGTGTTAGCCTGGGAAGAGCTCACGGAAGAGTCTATTGGCCATCCCGCTCACGAGATGTGGGAAGATGGGTAGCATCATGTGAGCCCTGTCAGCGAGTAACCAAAATGCAGAAGGCTGGACAGCTCAGATCGATCATTCAATTTAAACCGCTAGATATGATCGGCATGGACTATGTTGGTCCTATTACACCTGCTTGCAAAGCAACCGGTTACTGCTATATTCTGATAGTCGTCGACTATTTCTCACGCTTTCTGTGGGCAATTGGAGTTCACAGAGCAGATCAGCAGTCAACCATGCAAGCGCTATTGAATCATGTTATACCAATAGTTGGATGGCCGATGTCTGTCTACACAGACAATGGGAGTCATTTCACGGGGGCTGCTATTTCGAAAATGTGGAGCGATTTCGGAGTAATGCATTTTCCTTCGGCCATTTCCCATCCACAGTCAGTCGGCTTAAGTGAACGATACGTTCAAATGGTCATGGGCAGAATCAGGTTAAGCTGTATTGGCCTCGGTTCATCACATAACTGGGGTCAAGAGATCAGGCAAGCGGTTCTAGCAATCAATACCCGATGTGTTCGTATTCACGGATATACTCCTGCAGAAATACTTTTGGGTTTCAATCCGCACACAACCCGCAAGCAGGACAGCAATCTGGATGACTGGCTTAAACACACACTATTGACGAGTGGTGATATGGAGGATACAGTTCCGTCAAAAGAGAGTCTCGAAGGCTACCTGAGCAAAAGGGAAGAGCAGGGAAGAGTAGCCTCGGATAAGGTCGCCGCGAAACAAGACAAGACTTCACGTTCGAAGACAGCTGGATACCGTACACCTAAAGCTGGGGACTTGGTACTCTTGCGAGATTTCCAACAAGCCAAGGATAAGGGAAGAAAGCTGGATCCCCAGTGGAGCACACCACGAATCGTCGAGCAAGTTTCTAAGTCGGGAGTCTCCACCCACATTCGCCAGCTTCATGACCCTCCTGGCAAGACCAAGCGTTTTCACTTCGATGACCTCTTGGTCTACATTGCGCGATCAGATGACTATCCTTCCGCAGTAGTTGGGCAAGTAAAGGGAAGCGCAGTAACATATGAAAGGGGTGCAATTGGGGATATATGTGGTATATGGCAGGATGGGCAGCGGAGTTTTGATTTGACGGATCTGGGATAAGAAAAGGCAGGTGGGATTCTGGGTAGTACTACTTCGTCTGAGAAACTGGTAGTTAAATTGCGAAAACGGGCAACGAGGGAAAAGGTAGTTTGTGATAGCGGAGGGGTATCGTTGGAGAGGTAAAACATCGTGGTCGATGTTTTAGGGGGTGGTGGGGTGCATCTGTGGGGCTTCTTATGGGTCAACGATAAACTAAATTGTGCCTTATATCCTGTTGTTTGTTTTTTTATATATATAGAAGCGTGGGTTACATAGCTCGATGGGTTGCTG
>Ga0307509_10005239_pt1 | contig 18169 bp, 24 predicted proteins | sample 10_EM_MG_FD_202245 | JGI IMG/M metagenome (GOLD analysis project Ga0307509, IMG submission 202245) | Populus trichocarpa ectomycorrhiza microbial communities from riparian zone in the Pacific Northwest, United States - 10_EM | ecosystem: Host-associated > Plants > Roots > Unclassified | place...
GGGCGAAGGTCACAGTCTTCAGTTCTTCCCAAGATCTGTTCCTCGCTGCCGATGATTCGATTTCCGCGAGTATACGAAGTCTGTCCAGAGCGCAGGTCTCAAATTCTTCGATTGTGACATCAAACAGCGGAGGTTCATCATAGCTTCAAAGCATTATTGAACGTCCTAACTTGGAGATAGCATGAAAGAATGCTCACAAATTGAGTCGGAATGGATATTTAAGCAAGCCGTGGTTGGTCACTTGTGGTATATTATGGTCACCTGACGTGTTCTTGCCTCCTTTAAACATGGTACCGCTGACGAGTAAGAAAAACCAAAAATGTTGAGAGAAAAGCAGCGCGTCGCGTCAGCGCGTTGAATGCAACACGATTTGTCACGTCACGCTTAGTATTACACGTGCGTGATTCATTCCATTCCTATTATAGAATTGTTATAGAACAAAAAATAGTTAAAAAAAATAGAAGGTACGCTACAGCGGGATATTATATAACTAATGATACAGACTGGCACTATAGTACACCAAAGCGAGGTAGGGATACATTAAAAACGACTCGCTCATTCTAGAGAATAAAATGCTGTAAACAAATCGAAGGTTCATAATAACTCATTTACGTTCGTAAATCATGGTAATTCCGCTTCAGAGTACGACGGCTTGCCTGCTTTTCTGTATCGTGTCCGCATGCGGCGCGGGCGTTTATGGATGTCCTCTGGAGTTTCTTCTTCCACATCGAAGACAACACCCGGCGGCTGTCGTCTAAGTTTGACTCTCGCCCGAACTTCGGCTTCAGCCTCTTCTCTGTTTCTCCATTCTTCTGTCGCAACTCGACTGTCCCGCTCTGGGGGTGGTTGTATTGGAGGAGCCTGACTGTGCATGGAGGCCGTTGGAGATCCAACGACGGTGTTTGGCTACGGATGGCATATCATTCTCGAATCAAATGAAAAAGAACAGAGGGCTCTTACCGCTGTCCCATCTTGTGCTTCCACGGACGCAAGAGATATCGCGCGTGTTTTCCTCGACCTTAAAAATCTGAAAGGGGTGTAGACATTCGAATTCTGAGGAAGTTGTTTTGTGACGCCATGTATATGGACAGGGATTGCTATCGGAGCAGACGCATTCGGAGCCGAAGATGGGGTCGGGATTACCGCGATAGGTGGTGTTTGAGGTACAACCACGTTATCCCCTGGACTAGAGTTTGGTGTTGGGACAGTTGGACGCCAGATCTCATATTGTGGTGGGGGGGGCGCAACCTGCGCCGAGGTCCTTCGGAACATGTTGAAGATCCCACTGCTCGTTTTACGACCGGTCTGTGAGGATACGGAGGGAGTCACCGATTGTCGAGAAATAGTAGGCTTCAACGTCGCTGGTTGAGCAAGCGAGGATGCCGACATCAGAATGGTTTCCTCCGAAGCCGTAGCAGTCAATTTCGGTGTCGAGTTGTGTGCAGCAGGATTTGAAGCACCCACTGTATTTAGTGAGAACTGATTTTGGGCTGGAGTTGCTGATCGCGGAAGCTCTTTTGAAGAAAAATTTGCAGGAGATGTTGCAATAGGAGTGGGTAGTGACGCTGAATGTTGATGCCGGTTTATTTGTGGAACCCCGCTTGGTGCTCGGAATGATGGTGGGACCTGAGATTGTGAAAGAATTCCATATTTATCAGGAGCTTGGTATGTCGGTTTGTAAGAATAGTCCTCTGTCTTTTCACGCTGATAAGATGGTGCAGCCGACATATTTGTGTCTTGGGATAAAGGGATTGGTTCTTGGTTGCTACGATTAGCGCCAACATTAGAGTCCAACATCTCCGTTCTTGGTAAGTTATCCTGTTTGTGGAGAGTTGACTGAGGATTTGAGATGTTTGGGACTCGGGTGGACCAACTCGGGTAACCCAATTTCGCTTGTGAGTTGGCCTTAGAGGGCTCTTGTGGCTGCTCAGGGTCTGCTCTTCCTTGTGATTCAGAAACTTGTCTTTGGGGTGGCTGCGATCGAGATGGTGTTTCTGTTTCCGGCTGCCGTGTACGGTATTGATAATTGGGAATTTCGGAAGTAAGTTTCACATTCGAGGAAAGGCCGGTTCGTTGATAAGAATCTGAGGGATTGGTTGACATAACAGCATCATCTCGAATGTCAGTTTGAATCCTCGGTGGGGGTGAGGAAAGGATTTCAGCCAGGACGGGATGGTGGATTTTTGCAGGTTGCACTGAGGAAGAGGTATTTGGCGCACGGCTGAAGCGGTCCTCTTTCTTTATGATTGGGACGTCAGAACTCTGAGTTTTCGGAGGTCGCAAAACATTTCCATTCTGCATTTCTGTGCGAGGGTTTTGGGCCACTACTGAAGGCGTCGGCATCTGTGGTCCTTGTTCGACCTGAGAAAGTCTTGAAGTTCTTTGATGAATTTCGAGCTGGACATCGACAGATTTTGGAGGAGTCTTAGAAGCATCATTATTCGTAAAGGGTCGAGATAGAAAGGAATCAGCAAGTAACTCAGGACCAAGATTTTGAATAGCTTCCAACGGGGACCTCCGTTGAGAAATTCTCTCCCCCCCTGTGTTGCTCAGAACGGTAGTAAACGTTTTCGTAAAAAATCCCAGTGATGGCGGGTCGTTGTCTTTGACCTTCTCTTCTATACCAGACATGGAACTAGGAACCCGATGAGTTTGCAGAGAGGCACTCCCAGCACCAATTTGTTTGTTCTGGTATGCAGGGGTTGCAAGATCTCCTTCTGCCTGAGCAAGCGTGGTTGCATTCTTGTTAGTAGAGCGGCCGACTAGAATTTCATCGGGAGGAGGATCGGAGATACGTCGTGGACCTGCAGCAATAATTAGTAGATGCAACACCAAAACATAACAATTTTAAAAAATACCTTCGAAACGATTATGATTATTTTCTGAGGACTTAGGAAGACCTGATCGAGAGGTAGTAGTGAGAGGCAAAGGAGGGATGCGATTGTCTGTGGTATCCGTTGATGATGGAGGCCATGGTCTGGGTTGTTCGTGTTGGGAGTAACTATTTCCTGGCAAGATACTCGAAGTAGCATTTAATTGAGTTTCTCCGGCATGCCTTGGACCCGTTGAGGGTAAATTCCGATGGCCTTTGACTTGAGTGGTTTGAGGTGCAGTGATAGCGTTGCTCCAGCCAGTGGTTGGAACTTTGTGAGTCTCCTCCGAACCAGGCCTTGTGTCTACAAAAGTCGTGTCACTGCTCTGTTTTCTTGATGCCGTAATAGCACCAGGGCTGTCGTATTTAGAATTCAACACAGGTGGGTCATATTGCAAATCGTCACGGCTAGTGAGTGGTGACGACCTGACACCAGGGTTCTTCATCCGAATCTCCCCGTGCATCCGAGGACTATCTTGTTTGATGAACTTCGTGGGCTGATAATTCACATTTTCCGCGTTGATTGGCAGCTGCGATTGACGATTGAGAGGTGTTGGGAATGTTCGTTGTCCCGATACTGGACTCTCTTGTTTCTGTTCTGGGGCGCCAGATGTTTGCAAGTTGGAAGTTTCTGAATTAAGAGTAAGGCCAAGTTTAAGGCCGCGATCCCGGTTATTTGGACTCTCTCGCTTGTTCGTGGAATGAAAAGAGGCACGAGTTTCAATAATTGTTGGCAATAGAGTGACGTTGTCCGCAACCAGCGTAGGCGCTCTTGGAGATTCCTTTTTCATGACTGACACTATCGTTGGTCGATCAAAGGACCCGTGGAACTGGGTTTCAATAGTTGTTGGGACTGGATTGTCGGGTTCTGAAACTAGTATTGGCATCCTCGGGGATTCTTTTTTTTGCATGGAGGGCACCATTGTTGCGTGAGCAAGAGAGCCTTGAAACTGAGATCCTGGTTCGGCTATACCACCTCCAACGAGTTGTTCCTCCTTGACAAGGTTGACATTTTGGGATGCAACATGCTGGCGAGAAAATATTCGAGGGCTCTCGTCCTTCTGTCCCAGCATTCTGTTCAACCCAAGGCTATTGGCGTGAGAAATAGGCTGAGCTGGGGCAGATTCTACGGTATTCGTGGTAGAAAGTTCCTGGTGTCTGAGTGTTTTCCCGGCGTAATCTTGCTTGTAACCGGTACTTGTGGAAGGTCGGGTAGTAGAAGCCGCAGTCATTTCTGGAGTCGGCCATTCGCGGCTTCGTGGGTGATTCTCGCTAGGAAAGGATGGATTGGGGTGCCCCTCAGAACCAGGAGCTTGGTCATAATGAGTGTCTCGCGAAGGGCGAAAGACTTGAGAAGTAGGTAGGTCTTGGTGATTCGAAATGAGGTTTCCAGGGATTTGAGTCTCTGAGGAGCTCAGCCTTTTCGGCGAGTCTGAGGGGCCTGGAATGGGGCTGAAAGAGTCTGCAATGAAGGTTGTTCCAGAAGTGCTCGACAGATGATATTGCTTGGAGTTGCTTTTGTATCCAGTGACCGTCGACGGTCGTTGTATGAAAAAGGCGGGGGATGATTGGGGTTCCAATGGTTGTGTAGTCCTGATCGGGGTAGATTGGTTAATGATCACTGGTGGGTTCGCTTGGGCCTAAAGAGATATGTCATTGCGAACAACTTAAAAAAGAGAATTGGAAACACACAATATATCTGCGGTTGTCATTTGCCTGATTTGTTTCCGACAGGTTGGCATTTGGAAAAACAATCACCGGCACCGGAGTAGATTCTTGTTGGCGGTGGGATGAAGGAAGAGCGGTTTGCGGATCAAGAACTGCCCGGGAACTGTCCGGAACCATGATAGGTTGAATTGATGTTGTTTTTTCACGTTGAATATTTTTAGCTTGTCCTGGCGGCAGACAAGAAGCGGAATCATACTCAATGATGGGCGGGGAAGCCACGCTAGCGCCAATGTGAGCAAAGGCGCTGTCAGGAATGTGATTTCTTTCCCTGAGTCCTGATGGTTGAGACAGAAAGTCAGGACCATGTGCAATATTGCCCAGTTTCGGAGACTCATTAAAAGGTATGCCAAGTCGTGTGGCTGGCGGCTCTGGTACATAGTCTTGGGGTCTACGATAATCCTTTTGCTTTTCTACATGGGTTTGTGGGGGTAAGACTTCCTCATGATTTCCAGGAAAATTGCCAATACTTGGCGTAGCCGTAGGTAATAGGGTGGGTCTCTAAACGCGTCATAGTATGTCAAAAAATACATTAGTTTGAAAAAGATACATGAAGAAGCTGACCGGTTGAGAAAGAACCTTACTGGTTCTTATCGGATTGGCAATGGGCAGGGAAGTGGGGGGTTGGGTTGATGTCCGGGAAGGTGGCCATCTGTGGGATGTTACCTTTGTCAAAGAAAACTCAGTGACCCAGCAGGAACTCTAGTTCAGCAAAGCGTACATCTGGTTGATGAAGGGAGTCAGGCGGTTGGAGCCCAGGATCTTCGTGACGCCCATTAAGCTTCAAGCGGTTCTAGGAGGCAAGGAGAAATAAAAGTTGGGCTAAGGGCTGAGAAGAAGTCAGGAAAATGCTTACAATTTCCCGTCTCATGGGAACCTCGGTCTCATTGACGTCCATGACATTGGCTGAACCCAAAACATGTGGTACAGATTGATCATTTGACTCTCTTGGCGGAAGATGGACGGGCATTCGGAGAGGGGTTGGGTTTGTGAGAGGTTGAGTGTCATGGACAGGAGGGACGCCCTTCGACTGTGACAAATGGGGAATAGGTCTTAAAAAATCCGGATTTGAAGGACGATTCTGTGGGGGGTGAGTGATCTATCATAGGAAAATCAGAAGGCGGCTAGCAAGGTGGTGTGATGGTTCTGACCTTTGCAGACGATGAGACGACCTCATCTGGCCGATTACGCTTTTGTACTGGCCGAGAACCAAATTTTCTCTTGGGTGAGTTGTCAGAGCTCTCCCCTTCGTCCAACGCTGCAGTTTCGTTCGTGGATAATTGGCGCAGTGTTTTGCGTTCTGGGCCAGTGTAATTATCGGAGACCCAGCCTTGATTGGCTTCTTTCCGCCGATCGCGATCCATAGCCAGGACTTTGGGCCGTCTTCGATCATGTTCTTCGTCAGTGGCCTCCGCCCGATATTTTGCTTGGTCTCGCTCTCTCACTCTTTGGGTCTCTCTTGTAGTTCTCTCATCTCGATCCTTGCGGTCGTGTGTGCGGCCTTCGTTTCTTGCTCCTTCCATTGGCATCCTTTCCTGCAATCTCGTGTCTCCCAACGAATCCATTGTTTTGGCGTTGGGTACATCGGCATGCTTTTCTTTCCCCTTCTCCTTTTCCCGCTCCAATTCGTGCTCCCTTGGCCGATTTCTTTCTCTGTCTCGTTCCTTCTCTCGCTCTCTGCGGTCCTTGTCGTAGTATCGATCACGCCGATCCCTTTCGCGGTATCTTTCGCGCTCTTTTTCTCGGTTGCGTTCGCGTTCCTTCTCCATTTCCCTTTCACGTTCCCTCTCTCTTTCGCGCTCTCGTGCTTTCTCCCTTTCCCGTTCTCGTTCCATCTCCCTTTTACGCTCCCGTTCCTTTTCTCTTTCCCTCTCCTTCTCCCGTTCGCGCTCGCGTTCTTTCTCCCTTTCTTTTTCCGTTTCTCTCTCTTTCTCTCTTTCTCGAGCCTTGGCACGTTCGTATTCTTCTCTTGCAAGGTCCCTTTCCTGTTCTCGTTCGCGAATTCTCTCCCGTTCCCGTTCCCGTTCCCATTCGCGAGCTCTCTCATCCCGTTCTCGATCTCTGTCTTGGTGACTAATTCTCTCCCTCTCTCCTTCCCTTTCCTTGCCTCTACCCCTGTCCTTTTCCTTTGCATGTGCTCTCTCCCTTCTTCCACTCTCCAGGACAGGCTCCCGTTCTTCATTGCGCTGGCGGTGTCTGTTTGAAGCATCATCTTTCGATGTAGGTGCTACATTTGGGGGCAACCATATCTCATGCGGAGTAGGAGTTTCTTTGCCATGCTTTGCATATTCGTGTCGGTGACTTTTTGCGGGGGTGTCGCGTGAGGTCCATGTCCTTGTAGAATAGGACGGTCCTGCAATTGGAGGTGGTGGTGGTTGTGACTTTATCTCCTTATTAGGCCGTGTCGACGTTGCCTTGGATGTGGGTTGTGCGTAAGTATGTTGTGAATGTAATGGACCCGGTGTTGGTCGACTTTGCAGAGAGGCCACCTTCTCTGTTGAAGGGCCCGCTGTTGAACAGATACGCCTCTCATAGGTAGGCGTTGGGATAATAGGCACTGGTTTGGATGGTCGGCTGGAACTTCGTTTTTCGCCATGCGGACGATATGAATGTGTGGCGACAGGTTCTCCGTGATCAGGAATTGGCTTAGCTCGCTCGGTATCAGTGGCTGGGGTCCAGAATTTGTAGGATTCTCGTAAGGCAGATTTTGAATGGCCCGTTTGGGAGTCTTGTAGACGCGAGAAGAAACCTTTCATACAGATGGGATCCTTATGGCGTTGCCAAATGCGAAGAAAAACAAAACAAGAGGTAAACACGGTTGGAGAAGCTATAAGGGTGCTCTCTCGACATGAGGCGGAAGGAAGACGCCTGTTTGCAGCACGGTTTGCCAATTGGGGTATTTGGGTGTGTAATAAAGCCAACAACGTGTAGTCAATAATTTTTGCGTTTCATATCAAGTACAGCAGGTCAATCCTACGTGTCTACAGAACATGTTTGCCAAATTGCAGAACACCCGACGGCAAGCGACGTGAAATCGCACCACGATCGCACGCAAAATATGTAATCGGCTTCATCCAAAAGGGAGACGGTGAGTAAAAACTCGGCTGAACCAACTTCAAAACGATGCCAGAACGACCATCCGCACCCTCCGGATTGATCTTACACGATTTTGACTCATTCCACGACAGTGGGTCAGCTGAAAAGCTGATGGAAACAATATGTTTCCCTGTCGAGACAATTTAAGGATCGTGTATCAGTCAGAACACAGAAAAAGAACGGGAGACTCAATGTAAGATTTCAGACGCATCCAGGGCCCAAAAGAAGTGGACGATGAATGATGATTGAGGAAGAAACAGAAATTTGACTGGACAAACCCGTGGGAAAGGGAAATGAGTAAGCGACGGCAACCTCAAGGAAACTCCCCTCTGACTTGCTCAGGCACTGGTGTATCTTCGCACAGCATTTAACATCAACCTCCACTTCTCTTGATATCCAGCGGTCCTTACTTTTCAGAATATCCCTGTTGCCGTCGCTGTGATATGGTTCGTATCTTTCACCCCCAAATGTTAACGAATTCGCCGATCTCCTCTTTAGAATGACACGATGGACGTCCTAGATGAGAAGCAAAACGGTGCACCTCCCATGGAAATAGACGAAATGGTATCGGTTCGGGATCGTGAGCGTCTCAACTTGCTCTGTTTGTCATCAAATATTGATTATTGTGCCGTCATCAATCCTGCAGATGAGGCCTTTGCTGCTAAACATATGCCAGACTTGGGCCACGACATGAAAGATTTTAAGGTCTTCACGTGGCGACTAACCAACTGGAAGAAGCTAGACAAGAAGTTGACTAGCCCAGAATTTGAATGCGGGGGCCACAAATGGTCAGGACCACTTTCCATGTTTCAGCTTTGATCTCGCTCACCTGAACGCCACCCTTCCCAATACTAATAGGCGAATTTTACTCTTCCCTTTCGGAAACTCCAACGCACCACCAAATGATACAGTGTCTGTATACCTTGATTACGCGGAGCCCAAGAAGGCGCCCGAAGGATGGCACGCGTGTGCTCAATTTGCTTTGGTTATCTCAAACCCGCATGATCCGACCATCTACACAGTCAGCCGTGAGTGCCGATGTTGACATTGAGGCGTACTTCTGAAACCAACTCCTTGTTATAGATGCAAATCATCGCTTTATCGCAGAGGAGTGTGACTGGGGATTTACACGGTTCAGCGAGTTGCGCAAGTTATTCCACGTCCAGGAAGGTAACCTGCGCCCCACGATCGAGGATGAAACTGCCGATATAACGGTGTACGTGAGGGTGTTGGAAGATCCTACAGGTGTCTTGTGGCATAACTTTGTCAAGTGAGTTGTCGCGGATATCGTACTACCAGTTAATTTGATACCTTTTCAGCTACGACTCCAAGAAGGAAACTGGCTTTGTGGGATTGAAAAATCAAGGAGCTACATGTTATATGAATTCTCTCCTCCAATCCTTGTTTTGCACACGCTACTTCCGCAAGGTGGGTTTGCATGTGCACTTCACTTCCCTCTTCTAACGGTGCCAACGCAGGCTGTATATCAAATCCCAACGGAGGATGATTTACCGACTGAGAGCGTTGCTCTAGCACTGCAGCGTGTTTTCTATCTTCTCCAAACCTCGGATCAACCTGTTGGTGGGTTGCCTTCCTCTTGTTTTTGGATCTTTATGACTGATGTCTTTTGTTTTCAGGGACAACTGAGCTGACCAAATCTTTTGGCTGGAAATCTTTGGATTCATTCCTCCAACACGATGTCCAAGAATTTAATCGCGTACTCCAGGATAAATTGGAGTCCAAGATGAAGGTATGTATAGAATCTTTGCTCAGTTGAAAACAAGCACCTAAATTGTAAATTGTAGGGAACTCAAGCTGAGGGCGCCATCGCCAAGCTCTTCGTCGGAAAAATGAAGAGCTATATCAAGTGTGTCAACGTGGAATACGAATCCTCTCGTATCGAGGAGTTCAATGGTGAGCTTACACGTATCTCGATTAAATTTTTTCTCAGCATCCTCCAGACATTCAACTCAATGTGAAAGGCATGAAAAACCTTTATGATTCGTTCAAAGACTACGTCGCAGTTGAGATGCTTGATGGCGAAAACAAATATCAAGCAGAAGGATTCGGGCTTCAAGATGCCAAGAAGGGTATAATATTCGAATCGTTCCCCCCCGTCCTTCATTTGCAACTCAAACGTTTTGAATATGATATACAACGGGACGCAATGGTCAAGATCAACGACCGACACGAATTTCCTTTCGAGATAGACCTTGACGAATTTCTTGATGCCAGTGCGGATAGGTCCCAGCCCTGGATCTACAAACTTCACGGTGTTCTTGTTCATTCTGGTGATCTACATGGAGGCCATTATTTTGCCCTAATCAAACCTGATCGTGAGACTCGATGGCTGAAATTTGACGACGATAGGGTCACCCCTGTCACAGACAAGGAAGTTCTAGAGGAGAACTATGGTGGAGAAGCACTGAATGGCATGCCGCCAACTCTGCAGCGCAACCAAGTTCGCGCCATGAAGCGCTTTACAAACGCATACATGTTGGTGTACATCCGCGAGTCCGCTATTGATGAGGTCCTTGCACCGTTTACGGTGGACGACACGCCTGCCCATCTGAGTATGTTGTCCATTTCTTGTCTCAGGGACCTCGATGACATTACTTACCTTTGAATTCGTCCAGAACGAAGGATCGATGAAGAACGGCTGCAAGTTGAAGCAAAGAAGAGAGAACGCGAGGAGCAACATCTTTTCTTGACGGCCAAGGTTTGCATAATTCTGTCTTGTACAAGCCAAGGCCTCATATTTTTTATACCAGGTCATTACTGATGACACATTTACTCATCATGAAGGGTTTGACCTGGCCACCTTCGACGAGAAGAACTGGCCCCCATCGGACCTACCCAGCTTCCGAGTGCTGAAACAAGAGAATTACAGTACATTCAAGAGCCGCGTTGCTCGTCATTTCAATTACCCCGAGAATCAGATCCGCTTATGGGTGCTCGTCAACCGACAAAACAAAACAGTCCGGCCAGATACCCACATTCCAGAGAACGAGCCAGCGCTGAGTCCGCCAAATTTAACACTACTTCATTCCAATTCCTAACCTTTGTCACAGCTGTTGAAGTGATACGAAATAATATGGCGGCAAGACAAAACGATCTGAGACTTTACCTCGATATCATCACCGACCCTTCCAAGGTGATTCGAATTGAATTTATATTTTCGATTTGGGTTGCTCATACGATCAACATCAGCCGGATCCCCCCCCTCAGTCAATAATGATTTTCCTCAAACACTTTGATACCTCGAAACAGTCCTTGTACGGTGTTGGAAAGGTGTACATGGCCAAAGCAAGCAAGGTTGGCGACCTTGTTCCCGTAATAAACGAAAGGATGCGTTGGACCCATAGTACACCACTCAAGTTGTACGAGGTAAGTTGCCTTTGCATCAATCATTCCTTTGCCCATAGTCTTATGGCGAACAGGAAATCAAACCAGGAATGATTGAGCTCATGAAGCCCAAATTGTCATTTGGTCAAAGTGAGATTCAAGATGGCGATGTAATTTGTTTCCAGGTCGATCTACCAGAAAAGGAGTGAGTTCATTCTCGTGTTTTCGATCGCTCTTCTGATTCCTGTAGAATTCACGACCTTGAAAGTCAAGGCCTACACTCAAATCCTGTTCAATACTATGACTTCCTGCAGAACAGGGTCATGATTATTTTCAAGCCCAAGTTCGAAGATCCGGATCCCGATGCTGAATTCAGCCTTATACTAAGCAAAAAACAAAATTACGACACTGTACGTGATTATTTATTTCTTTTCGCTGTCGGCTTACATCAATTGTGGCTCCTAGATGGCGGTGAAAGCCGGCGAACATCTTCGACACGACCCAATTAAACTGCGCTTTACGACGACTAACCCGACAACCGGCCAACCGAAAATGGTTTTGAAGAGATCATTGAACCAAAGCATTTCGGAAATCATGTCCCCAAGCTACGCGAATCCAACCACTACTGTCATTCTTTACGAGAAGCTGGATGTCAGCATCGTCGAATTAGAAACGAAACGCAGCCTAAAGGTTACATGGACTGGGATCTACAACAAGGAGGAAGGCACTCATGCCTTCCTCCTTCCGAAGACAAGTATGATACACGATTTAGCTGACCATCTCTCGAAACTGGTGACGTTATCGCCTGGCGGAACAGGGAAGATCCGCATTTTCGAAATTTCGAAGGACGGGAAAACTCAAAAGGAGTTCACTGGCTCAGAAATGATCGGCAACATTCCAGAGCCAGTGGACCTTTATGCAGAGGTTCGTTAGAACCGCTTCACCCTTCTCGGATCAACCCACTTACCTCATAATAAAGGAGGTTCCACGCGAGGAACTTGAAGCTGATGATTCCGACAAAGTTATCGGAGTGTTCCATTTTTCGAAAGAACTGCAACGGACGCATGGAGTGCCCTTCAAGTTTGTGGTGAAACGGGTCTGTCCTTTTTGTGACATACAAAGTTTTATAATTTCTTATGAGTGAGTAGGGGGAAAAATTCGCAGATACCAAGAAACGTCTGCAGGCTCGAATAGGTGTATCCGACAAGGACCTTGTTAAATACCGGTTTGCCCTTATCCAAGTGTCAACTTTCAAGCAACCTTCATATATTGAAGATGGTATGTCCGGGTTTGTATTCAACTTCTGGATCTCTAACCCTATTTCACAGAGGACACCATTTACGAGCACCAATTCGCGCCAGAAGACGTTCTTGGCTTAGACCACGTCGATAAATCCGGAAAGCCGAGATCAGGAGTTGGAGAGAAAGCACTCACTATTCGATGATCAATATTACATTAGGTACCCCTTGACTATCTCATACTATATTCAGTCCTTGGTCCTCACTTCGTCCTCACTGTATTTTTTCAATCAAGTTCTCATCTTTCGCAATTGCTGCGGTCGATTGCTTCTGGAGCTAAGATGCTCATGCAGTGCACTGGTTATTACAATAACGAAGAATGGGTATACATATGCTGATGTCTCCCCAAATATCCTGAATCACTTTCGCTTCTTCGTCTTTTTGTTCTGAAGATAGAATTAAATCGGAAGGGGAAAGAAAGATGGAAGAAATAGTTACATACAGACTTTGAATTCACAGAACCTTCGTTGTCACTAGAAGCTGCAGTTTCGGAGAGTAAACCGCTCGTTGGTTTGTTCGATGTTGAAGGTGGGGCTGTAATCATCCTCGATTTGATCTCATATTTAGATTCTAGCAAGTTAATGTAAATTCGGGATCTACTGACAGCTGTAACAAAAACATACCAATCTCGGCCTTCAGCTCATTTGTCTGATCGAAGGCAGCGCGCATTTTTTCGTTGGCCAGCATTTCATTTGCGGTCGGAAAGATCACTTGACCCCATCCTTCGACAAATGAGTTGGCCTCGGCGACTACTTCCATGATCTCAACCTCCAATTCTTTCTCTGCAGCAAGTAAACTATTCCAGAGGTCATCGCCGATTGATCCCTTTTGGAGGAGGCTCTGCAGGGCAGGTTTGTCTTCTCGAATTCGCAGCACACGTTGTACATCGGCCATGGCGCGTCTAACAAGGGCCGATTTCAGGAGAGCATCGTGGGCTGGTGGGTCCGTCTTTTGAAGGAGTGTAATGTATGCATTGCGTTCCGGATGTGAAGGAAAATATGGTTCGTAAACTTTTACTGTGACGCGTTTTTGATCAGGCTTCGCTAATGAGAAAGTCGTTGAGACGTACTTGAGGTGTGTTTGCGATAGAAAAAGCTAAAAACAAACAGGCCTCCAAAGATGATTATAACATATGCGACGGGGACAAGCACAGACGCCATACTTGAGCAGAGGAGAGATAAATGTTGACGTGTTCGATGAGATGTGCTGGCGGTCCGTAATATGTGTGGTCATGTTGGAAACGGAGGGTGCATTTACCTAATTATGTCACATGCGGGTTCTTGCACTGGGGCACACATTACCCGGAGCTTTAAATAGGCGGCCCAGTACTAGTGGGAAACCGATATTTCTCGTCCCTCATCCCCAAATTATGTTGTCCAGAGTTACCCTTTCTCGCCCAGCTGGCCTTCGCAGGACCTCCTCCATTACACAACGTTTTGCGTCTACAAAGGTGTTGTAGGAATACTAGGCTGAGCATTTCGACGCGATCTGACCATTGGCATGTAGTCGTTACGCGATACTCTTAAGGAGGTCATCCCCCTCAAGCAAGAGCAGCTCAAGAGACTTGTATGGATGCGTTCGCCTTTATGTACATTACTCTACTAATTTCTCCGACGCTTCTTAGAAAGCGGAGCACGGAAATACTGTCGTTGGTGATGTCAAGGTATGGAATGCCCCGTAAATTTCCGTGTTGCATATTAATAGATGTAGGTTGACAACATCGTTGGTGGTATGAGAGGTTTGAAGGCAATGTTGTGGGAGGCCTCAGTCCTGGATCCCATTGAGGTGAAAACATTTAGTGAGGATTGTCGTGCAAGTTGACCAATACATGAGCAGGGCATCCGGTTCCACGGTCTTTCTATTCCTGACTGTCAAAAAGTCCTCCCCCCGGCCCCTGGAGGAAAGGAAATTATTCCGGAGAGTATGCTCTGGCTGCTGCTCACTGGGAAGGTCCCCACACCGGAACAAACTCGAGACCTTTCGCGAGAACTCGCCGAGAAGGGAGAACTCCCCAAATTTGTGGAAGATCTGGTCGACTCGTAAATGCATTTGGTGTCATCCTACGTTCCCTCGTCCTTATCTCGGTTCATAATTCTAGCTTCCCTAAAACCTTGCATCCCATGACCCAGCTCGGTATGGGTGTCGCTGCCCTGAACCATGACAGTTCCTTCCAGGCAGCATACGAAAAGGGCATGAAGAAACCTGAGTACTGGACTCACACACTGGAGGACTGCCTCAATCTCATTGCCCAGCTCCCTGCCCTTGCTGCGCGTATTTATCGGAATGTTTATAAGCCCGGAAGCTCTCTGCCTGGAATTAGCAAGGACCTTGACCTTGTCGGTAAGCCCCTATTCCTGTCATATAAACACCACAAATGTTAATCCATTCTATTTAAATTAGGGAATTATTCCAACATGCTTGGCTACGGAGCAAACGACAGCTTGACAGAGTACCTTCGTCTTTATATTGCTTTGCATGGAGACCATGAAGGAGGAAATGCATCTGCCCATACCGCCCGTAAGCCCACCCCTTGAGGTTTTATGAGTACGACGTCCTCACATATTTCCAGATTTGGTTGGGTCGACTCTGTCCGATCCGTACCTCTCGTACTCTGCCGCCCTCTTCGCTCTCGCTGGACCTCTTCATGGGTGAGTGACTTTTGCGTGTCTGTGGGGTTTCCACTTGATTGTAAAAAAAAAAACATCAGACTTGCCAATCAAGAAGTCTTGAGATGGCAAATTGCCATGCAGCAGGAGCTTGGTACTGACATTACTCATGAGAAAATCAAAGAGTACCTCTGGAAAACGCTCAAGAGCGGCCAGGTTGTTCCTGGGTGTGTTTCTACCTTGATCTTTTTCTTCTTCTTTCTGATTCATAGCACAGTTATGGACATGGTGTGCTTCGTAACCCTGACCCTCGATTCATTGCTTTGCAAGAATTCTGTGATGCTCGCCCCGAGTTGAGGAGCAGTCCAATTATTGAACTTGTTAACAAGGTTGGCTTATCTATTTATTTATTTTCATTTAATGTACTCAGCTTGTCACCAGACGTTCCAAGTTGCGCCCGATGTCTTGAAGGAGCACGGGAAGGCGAGTTTCTACTATTTTCTTGTTTATCATGGATCTAAATATTCACTGTATCTTCAGACCAAGAACCCTTATCCCAATGTTGATGCCACATCTGGTCCGCCACCTTTCTATCTACTCGTATGTAACGGTATTGACGGTATTGATGTTCAGGTTGTGTGCTCTACCATTATGGCCTGACAGAGTTCAAGGTCGGATGAGAGAGTCTATCTTCTTGTGACTTGAGGATTAATGGCTTCTGAACCATCTAGTACTACACTGTCATTTTCGGTGTCTCGAGAGGTAGTATCTTTTTTTTTTTTTTTTTTTGTATTCTCGGAACTCGGTTGACAAAGTTAATCAGCCCTGGGTGCTTTGACGCAGTTGGTTTGGGCACGAGGTGAGTTGAGATGCTGTGTGACTTTCCTACAGTGATTCAATGCCATTTTCCAGCCCTTGGATTGCCCCTTGAGAGGCCCAAATGTGAGATTTCTTTCCGGTATAAGAAACAATTTGCTGAGCTTTTTTTTTTCCACAGCCACGTCCATGGATGCATTAGAAAAGTTTATCAAAAAGCCTTGAACTCCTAAAGGTATCAATGCAAAGGTCATAGTAATATGCATTTAATTGATCCCGTGTGGGATAGTAGACATTTGTACAACATTTATTGTTTTTATCAACGTTTGGGGGAGGAAAAAAAAGCAGAAAAGAAAAGTCCCACAAGCAATTGCCGTGCAATGGACTGAAAGTCAGAGAGAAGGAAAGAGCAATTTATAAGAAAGTTCGTGGGTATCTACTCGAAAGCAGGATAATCAAATCAATAAATAAGACTGTGACAGCTCATTTACAGCAAGCCACCACGGAGGGGATTTATCTAAAATCTTCTGATTTGACCCTGATTAGGGGCAGGCTGCGGCATTTGTCCAGGAGGGGGACCTGGACGAGGGACAAAGCCGCCAGGTGGGGCAGGACCCGGTGGCAGGCCTGGGCGGCCTTGTGGAGGGGGACCTGGACGACCAGGACCTGGCATGGGCATTCCCTGTGGTCCGAACCCGCCGGGAGGACCACCTTGAGGTGGACCATAACCTGCTGGTGGAGGAGGGCCACCTTGACCTGGAGGACCATATGCAGTGGGAGGACCCTGACCTGGCGGGCCGTAGCCGGCAGGAGGAGCTTGACCTGGAGGGAAACCTCTGGGAGGAGGGACATAGCCCGCTGGAGGGCGACCACCCTGCATGGGCGGGGGACCGTTTTGAGGGGGCGGAGGACGTTGCTGAGGTGGGAGGGGACCGGGATTTGGACCCGGAGCTGGGCGGCCGGCAGGAGGAGGACCACCATTTGCAGGACCTGGGTCACGCAGAGAAACGGGTGCGGGACGACCGTTGGTGGATGGGTTGGAGGAAACCGAGGGGGGCGGTGGGTTCTTCTCTGCGGCCTTCATTATTTCATCGCTGAAGAAGGAGTAAGTGAGGAGAAACGAGGAAGAGTAAAGAAGGAAGCGGACTCGAGCAAGTTGAGAGCAGCGCAGAGGACGACCCATTCGACACAGTCCTCGTTTCCCTCGCCGAGGGTCTGCCAAACAGCTTTTTCCTCGGGGGATTTTCCGGTGATGCTGATGCGGGTGCCGCCGCCGTTGGGACCTGGTGGGTTCTTCTGGATCTTACCAAACTCGATTCGCTTTGGGGGGATGTTATGACCGGCATAGGCAAAGTAGAACATGCTCCAAAATGCGGCATTGGGATTGGGCTTTGATATTTGGAAGAGAGGGAGATCGGGGGAGTCGGGGGAAGGGAGAGAGAGCTTGTATATGGGAGAGATGACGCCGGTGTTGGCTATGGACCATTTGAGGTTTCTGGAGGCCTCGCAACGGACGACGCGAGAAGAGGAGGATGAAGAATGGCCTGGATCTGAGGCGGAGGCCTTGCCTGGCTCACGGGGACGGGGAGGGAATAGCTTGGCAACGCAGAGATCGCCCTGAGGGGAGGGGGTCAAGAGGTAGTTTTCGGTGTTCTGGGGGGAGAGATGAGGAGAGTCACAAGGAGAAAGGAAGGAAGCTGACATAGTTTGTGTGGAGATAAGAGTAGAGGATGTTGGAGGGCTGGCCTGTGTGTGGGAGAGATGAGTGGGGGGGACCAAAGGAGAGAGACGAAAGGACGGACCGTGGGGGGTGACGATGAGCGTGGGGAGATGGTTTGGGATCGGAGGATGAGACGGGGACGTGTAGACGGCATATATCGCTAATTACAGTCAGCATCCATCCGAGAGCGCGGCCAGGCGAGCACTCACCAGCCATGGTTGAGGGCAAGGTCTGTCACGCGTGACTTGTTCTTCTGTTGTTTATCGATTCTATAACGGCGCGCGATGAAAAACCTGAAAAAATCGCTGGTGAGTTGGCTGCTGATAAACGGGTGGCCCGCTCTCACCCTGTTCTGTTCCAGCTAAGCAGAAAGAGCTCCCAAGACTCGGCCTCGTCCTCCAAGAAAGATCCACGCCCAACCCCCGTCTCCTTTCTGCCCCCTCCTCCGCCTACAAAGAATACTCCCCCACCACCCCGTTCCGCCCCACAGCAGCCCCGCCCCGTGTCAGAGCCTCCCCCTCCTGCTCCCCCCATCGTCGTCGTCAGCCCAGACCCCTCTCCAGATCAGCACCATCGCCCCCCCACAGCAGATCGTCTCTCCCTCGACCACTCCAACGGAAATGTTCCCCGCACTTCCACTCTCAACCGTCTCCGCGCAGGCCCAAAGGACACCATCCCCATCGTCGGAAAG
>Ga0307509_10005240_pt1 | contig 18167 bp, 13 predicted proteins | sample 10_EM_MG_FD_202245 | JGI IMG/M metagenome (GOLD analysis project Ga0307509, IMG submission 202245) | Populus trichocarpa ectomycorrhiza microbial communities from riparian zone in the Pacific Northwest, United States - 10_EM | ecosystem: Host-associated > Plants > Roots > Unclassified | place...
CAACCAGACAGTCACCTAATATGGCCAGACACCACTCTCGTGGGCGGCTAAGAATGGACATGAGGGAATAGCAAAGATGCTTTTGGAACGAGAGGACGTCAATCCCAACCAGACAGTCACCGAATATGGCCAGACACTACTCTCGTGGGCGGCTAAGAATGGACATGAGGGAATGGTAAAGATGCTTTTGGAACGAGAGGACGTCAATCCCAACCAGACAGTCACCGAATATGGCCAGACACCACTCTCGTGGGCGGCTAAGAATGGACATGAGGGAATAGCAAAGATGCTTTTGGAACGAGAGGACGTCAATCCCAACCAGACAGTCGCCGGGTATGGCCAGACACCACTCTTGTGGGCGGCTGAGGATCAGCGTAAGGGAATAGTAAAGATGCTTCTGGGAGGAGAGGACGTCAATCCCAACCAGACAGTCACCGAATATGGCCGGACGACACTCTCGTGGGCGGCTCAGAACGGGCATGAGGGAATAGTAAAGATGCTTTTGGAACGAAAAGGGGTCAATCCCGACCAGGCAGACACCGAATATGGCCGGACACCACTGCGGTGGGCGGCTAACCACGGGCATAAGGGAATAGTAAAGATGCTTAAACGAAAAAGATGTCAATCCCGACCAGGCAGACACCGACTACGGGCGGACACCACTGTGGTGGGCGGCTAACCACGGGCATGAGGGAATAGTAAAGATGCTTTTGGAACGAGAGGACGTCAATCCCAACCAGACAGTCGCCGGGTATAGCCGGGCACCACTCTCGTGGGCGGCTCAGAACGGGCATGAGGGAATAGTAAAGATGCTTTTGGAACGAAAAGGGGTCAATCCCGACCAGGCAGACACCGAATATGGCCAGACACCACCGTGGTGGGCGGCTAACCACTGGCATGAGGGAATAGTAAAGATGCTTTTGCAACGAGAGGACGTCAATCCCGACCCGACAGACACCATATATGGCCGGACACCACTCTCGTGGGCGGCTGAGACCGGGCATGAGGGGATAGTAAAGATGCTTTTAGAACGAAAAGATGTCAATCCCAACCAGGCAGACACCAAACATGGCAAGACACCACTCTCGTGGGCGGCTGAGAACGGGCATGAGGGGATAGTAAATCTGCTTATGAAACGGAATGACATCTCTACCTCTATACTAGGCAATATGAACCAAATCCCACAGTCCTTGGCTCTCTCTGAAGGAAATGATACAGTCCGACAGGAGTTGGGCACTCCCGGTTGCGCCACAGCTGATTCCGGCGGCCCGTCATCCCTTCCGCCGCCCGCCGTGCCACAGGAGGCGTGTGTTGTGGAGATGCAATTCACATCTCATGATCCTAATCCAAACACGACAGACCCTAATTACCAACCCACGCCCCTACTGGCAGCCCACTGTGAACAGCCGAGGTTATTGGACCCCCCGGATCCTGTTTCCAAGTCCGCACGGGAGTGTGATAATGTCGATTGCGCCGTAGCAGACGGCTGTGGCCCGATATCCCCTCCACCCTCTACTTTACCTCGGGACGAGTGTATTAGGGAGATGCAATTCCGATCTCATGATCCTAATCCCGACACGATTGACCCCAATGGCCAACCCGCCCCTCTGCCGACCACCCCCGATCAACCGTCGACGTTATTGGATTCCCGGGATTATGTTACCGGGGCCGCGGATAGCGGCCTTCCACCCCAATCACCCAGGCGGTCTCAGCCACCTCCCATCTGGCCCCTGGGGCTCTGCTGCCGTCGACGGAAAATTAAGGCCCATCTTAGTAATAGCTAACCGATCCTCTTACTCGCCGTCGACCGGTGCTTTGTCACCCCTTCACTTATCCGTCTATTCTCCCTGGCCCTTCACGTCCTTCTTTCCTCATTATTGGATTATTCCCATTCCATAACCACTTGCCATATGGGGCCGGTGTAGCCAAGACCTCCGTCGATTTAGATCCAAGGAGGCTTTGATAAGTGCCTTTTCTTCTAGTTTCTTCGAAATACTTCCGACCCACCTACATTTTGAGTTTTCGTTAGCCTTTTTCTTACCTTGGCGTACTGGTTAGACTTGATTATGTTTTTAAATTTCCTGTTAGACCAATGCACTTGGATTTTTTTGCGGGAGTGTGAAGGATCGTTGAGGGGATATGTAGGTGGTTCGGATACGGGAGATCGTTTAACAATAGATTATACTAACATGTCTTTCCTTTGTTATCACGGGAGTGTACAGAGGAATAAGGGCATGTGATGAAATACAGAGAGAGGTGTGGTGATCCATGGGAGGATCTGGACGTGGTGTTTGTGTTTTACTTATACACCCGTCTTTACCGTTAGTTAAGTTTCAGAGAGAGTGCGAATCAGCGAATGCACAAAGTGCGAGTGGTAGAAATTACATTTCATATCCCTTCTACAAAATGCCTAAGTTCTACGTGAATTCTCTTACTCTATCGTCTACCTGCATGTGACCCCCATCCCCCCCATTGACGCTGTTCTCAAATCTTATTCATCAGGTTAATGTTTGCATTGTGTCTTGTTGACAATAGGATAGTACACTACAGCACCGCTCACCACATGCAGTTAGATGGGAATAGGTGGCAAACGAGAAAAATCCGCCCTCGGTTCCTAAGCAGCCATTATATTTCCCCATGTAATTCCCCCCAAACTATCAAGCTGTCCGGAGTGGCTCCCTTCACAGACTGCCATGCTCCGAAACTGGTTCTGCTATGTATATACCATCGGGGAGGCATCAAATTGTTGAGCCACAATCCTAACCCCAACCTACTCGATATCTTTTCAATACAGGTGAATAGTGTTCCCAGACGTCCAGTACGTGCGTCTTCGGGGCAGGAAGGGACGGGTATAGCTCATAGTCCGTCATTTTTGGGGCGCTAGGCCGGATTGCGTTCTGGAAGGCGACGACCGGACGGACTGTAGGAGACTATAGTCCTGCCCCTTAGGCGTCAAGTACTGGCACAAGCCGAAATCATGCACCTCCGAACGTGTTGCGAATTGTATCCCTGAAGGCGATAATTTTGTATTGCTAAGAGAGAGAGAGGGAGAACAGAAAAGAAAGAAAGCGTCAAAACAACCAGGAAAGGCCATCACTAGGAAATCATCTAACTGCGGAAAAGCGTACGCAGCACTACCACCACCCGGTACATGTTCTACGCGCCTCTATTGTAACAGAACGAATCAATATGGCATCATGATACATCACTCGTGAAGTTCCCCGCCTTCCTCCACCGCCCGTCCAAAACTATCCGTGGGCGGTTGGGAAAACTGCGAGTGAATGGTCTGGTGGTATCGAGAAGACGGTGAGGCTTTCTTTTGTGGTGTTGGCTAGATAAACTAGATCCTGTCAACGTAAGATATGGTGAGTTTGCTTGCATTGGTGGGAATATTTGTGGGAAGCGATGGTGTGTAGCCCGGACACATAATATATTGAAATAATAATATTACAAAAACAAAAACAACTTGAATATAATATTATATAAGTTCTTCCTTGGCAGCTGGTTCTAGATTTCTGATGGTTTCTTTAACTATCCATATTATCCTACTTCAGAGGACGGTGCATGGGCGGGTGAACAAAAGCGCAAAGTGATTTTTTGGTTTGGAGAGATGTATGTGATGTTGGAGCAGATAAAGGATAGGGAGGTGTTAGACAGTGTTCCAAATTGCGAAGTCCGTCCTTTCTTCGCTCACCTGACCACGGCCCAGGGCAGATCTGGGTAGGACGGGATGAGCTACCGGTCCGATACGGCCCCAGGGATCACTCGGGCTTCAGTATTTCGGATGGGTGTGCTCAGGCTCTTTAAGTCAGACACTTCAAGTTAAATATTTCATATCCCTCACTGTGTACCTTTCTTGCAGGGTGGGGGTTAGGGTGGGGGGAATACGACTCCAATGAGCACAATGCACCAAATAACTTTAGGACCGAGTGGGAAGTTGACTCTTTCTTTTCTAACTATATATCTAGTCAAGGTAGGAGTGGATACAAATTATAAACGGAATCGCCTGTGACTTTTTGATCTCTATTTTTCCTCTCACACAGAAAGTTCTCAGCGGGACCTGGGTTGCTCATATCTTATTCTTAATATTGCGGAGTGCCTCAAGTGTCGGCGTAAGCATCATACCTTGTCCTTGGAAAATTTCACTAACACTGGCACTACTGCAGTCTGAGAGTTGGGAAATTGAGCTGAGATATTCGGATCCGTGGTGCTAAATTGAGTTTTGCGGTCAACCCTCAGGAAAATCACACATATTCTCTTTTGGAAATGGCGAGATTCTGCTCAGCATGTTTTCACGATATTCTCTTTGTTTGGGGCAGTTTTTATGAACACGCTTGCTTGTGGCTTCGGGAAGCACGCATTAGTTTTCGGGAACGCACTTTGGCCGCAGACACACCCCAGAGCTTCAAATAGATGCATTCGGCGGGAAGACTACAAGAAATGCAGGAGAGCTGTAAGGAAGTGAAAGGTCCAGATGGGTTGATATTGGATAATCCCCGAAGGCAATGGAGAGTGGGAATTTGTCCTTCCTTTGTTAGCACGGGAGTGTGCAAAGGGGAAGGGGAGACATTCGGAGACATGGATATGTGTGGTAGTTTATGGAAGGATAGAAGTATGTTGTGTTGTGGTTATATCTTGTTGGAATTTTTGATCCTGCCCTGGTTGCGCCACCCTTTGCGCGCGCAGCTTATCCCTTTATCCTGTCAATTGAATAAAGGTTTCGGATATGTGCGCTAGATCCGTACAGCTGCCGGCAGGAAAGCGGAAGCATAGAAGCAATACCGCAGTGTTTTTGATGTTATTCGGCATGGTCCGCAGATGTGCAGCCTATTCCGTAATTGTTCAGACGAATCCAGCGGCTATGGACCTAAGATCGATGCAGCACCGGGAGGATAATGGGAAGTATTCGGATGCGCGAAGGCTATGGAACCTGAGGAAGTTTTTTTTGTGATGTTCGTCCCTCCTTTGTTACTGTGAGAGTTTGCAGAAGGGGAAGCCGGACATTCGTGGAAGAGAATGGACCTGGGTTGCATCCGGCTGAAGGAGAGAAGGATGGCCGGAAAGTTCGGTTGCTTTTATATATACTTCTATCTTCACCTCTAGTTAGTTTAATTGACCATTGTTGTGAGTGGTGAGGGTGAGCAAGTAGTTGAATGAGAGGGTCCCCCCCGCCCCCAAAGTTGTGCGTTGGGGATCTGTCTTGTGCGGCCCCAACTTTTAGCGTTTCGTTTCATAGCCGCCGTTTCGCAATTTTGTCGTCCATCGTCCGCCCCCCAGCAGGTGCTGTTTAAAATATCTACTCCCATGTTTAACGTTAATTAGTTAGTGCCTGAGATAGTGTTGCTAAAAAAAGAGAACTTCCCGCTTGTGAGTTGTGCAACCGTTTTCATCTATGAACTCTTGGTATTTCTTTTCGCTGTGGCCGTTTGGTTGGGGTTATCATCGAATCAGGTCTAAAATTCTTATGAGAATCAACTTCCATAGTAAATAATTTGGGTTTGTTGTGACACCACCAGGGTCGATAAAAGAATGATTTAACTAAGCTTTTGAGAAGAAATTGACGATAGGAGAAGAATGAACTTCTTGGGCCTTATTCTTAATACTCAGAGGATTTGATTTGATGCTCTATTTAGCCTCCTTCTCTTTCCCGCAAGGGCAATGTTTGCTCCGTCTACCACACGGCGTCATAATACATCACTCATAATTTGGCTGCGTCCCCCCCTCCCTGTCGGTAGCCATCCCCGGCTGTCCCCCTCATTTTTTCCCCCATATCCACGGCAGTGCTCCCCAATACCTACCATCTGTGGCTCCCCCCATAGTCTATTCCTACATCCCATAGTTTTTTTAATATCCCCTATGGCCCCCTCTATAATCTCTGCCCTCTACCAAAGTGCTAGTTAGATAGAGTATGTGACTGAACTGATAAAGGTATAGAGTGTCGGGTCAGGCGGTCATAGATAAGGTCGGTAGTCTGCCAGGTAATTTCCCAACACAGGACCATGTCTACCGACCCCGTGCTGATCCGCCTCGTTGGTGTTACCCCCGTTGTCCCTGTAGAGTCCCCAGACAGTTCTGAACAGTGAACCAAGCGCAGTAGAAGAGGTGCTATTTCTACCAAAGATTCTAAGGCTGTTCGAGTTAATTCATTGGTTGAAGACTAGAGTTAGTTGGATACCCCAATTCATCAGCACGAGACCCTTGGCGAGGAAGTTGTTAGGAAGGATCTCAGCCTGGTAGGCGACCAACATTTAACGGGCGTCAGGGTTGTGGGCGGCGTTGTAAAGGGAGATGGGGGGCAACGACCACATTTCTGGTAGCCGTGAGTTCGTAGCCTGTTAGGAGGCCCTGGTGGACCCCTTGGGGACTCCCTAAGCCTAGAATAGGAGTGCCACCTCCCCCGTTGGGCCTCATTTTCGCTAGGCTGTAGTTGAATTTGCACCCCCGGTGGCTGTCCTGGCTCGAACCCCTGTCCGCTCTTGTCCAAACGCGCTGCGGATAAAACAGCCATCGCCACCCACTGTGGAGCAACTCACAGGATGAAGCCAGAAGGAACACATGGACAACAGATAGCACAAAGGTACCCGCCCCTTCTTTCCTTCTTTCCCAGATCCGGTGCACACTGCCTGAGATAATACTAAGTGGTGAGGGCAAGTAAACGAACTCCCTTCGATTTAAGACCGGGGCTAAAGCAATCGGGCAACTCGCTGCCGCCTGCCGGGGCGACAGGAGCCTCCACAAATCCTAGGCAGGTCGAGCAATAGGGAATAACACTCGCGGGGCCGGTTAGATGAAAGGCGGCTAGGGCTGCGGCGTTGGGGGTGCTGAATCTGGCCGCTGCAGTGGTTACTGAGGCTGTGCCCTTGTGGGGGCAGATGCCGGGGGGAGGGGGTGGGTCCCGCGGGTCGACTTGGGTGGTTGGTTTGACACGCTCGGTCTTGTGTCCGCTTTTCCGCTTTATATGAGTTTGATTTTTCTTGGATGCTCGTTCCTGAATCTGACTAAATTCGATTCGACTGCTATTTCTGTTGCTGAAGCAATTAGTTTATTTTGTCGAGTGAGATCTTGTGAGTTGACGTGCTGCTTCAGACATGAGATGGTAAATTAGTCGAGATGGCGTCCAAGGGTGCCCTAATCCAACCACCCGAGCAAGACTCCCCTTTGTGAATTCCACATACCCTGAGTCAATAGGGCTAAGCTTTCAAGTCCCCCCATACGATCTCGGACCCAGAAAATTCCGGGGGTAAGAAACACCGGTAATGGGGCTCCGGTGACATTGCGAATCGCCGGCGTTTAGTGGTGTAATCCAGCGCATGACCTTGGCGCAGCGAGAACAACGGCCCTATATCTGGGATTAATTATCTCTCGCAAACGGACAAACAAGAATAAGCTGGAAGTGGGAGAAGTGGGAGTAGTGAGAAAAGGAAAGAAGTCGGGGCGGAGAGACGAGAAGCGAAGAGAAAAGGAGACAGGGAAGGAAGAGTTTAGCAGAGGTTCGATGTGAAGCGAAGAAGCTCGGCGGGTGTTATCGTGAGGAAGGTGAGGCTGAGAAAAAAAGAAGCAAGGCGGAAGTTTTGCTGATTTATGGACACAAGAATTCCCATTTTCCAAACAGTGGGATGTGAGAACTGGTATCAAGACATCCTCCTCCGACGTAAGAGCGCTCGCAAACTAAGAAAACCGTCCCTACCGACAGTAGTTAAAAGATGTATGAAGAGCAGTCCAGAATTCAGGAGTGGACAGGCATTCCCTCATTTCTCAGTAAACCATGTTGTAAGAGCTGGTCCACTCCTCGCCGCAGATTCCTCGGATAGGAGACCACTGGTAGGGGGTCTTGGCGATCGCATGATATATCATTGTGGCCTTGCTGCGGGAAGATCGTAGGGGAACTAAAAGTCAGAGAAAGTATGGTCTCATACTCGTCTACCGGTTGCCTACAATTTCGCCACATCTTAACCGACTCGGAGCAATTTGTATGCACCTATACAGCAAGGTATATAGCAACATACAATTGCTTTTTGCAAACCTTTCGATCCGACACTGAAATAAAGAAAGCTGGGACTGGTGTATCTACTTTTAGAAGCGCAAGAGGCGCGAGCCAACAATTGTCACCATCTAGAAATCCCGTCCGGAAAGAGAACCACCACAGGTAACGATCAATTCAACTCTCCTAAGCTAATCGACAAACTTTTCACCCGAAGGAACACGCAGAAAGAAAAAAATCTAAGCGAAAAAGAAAGCCCAACCCTGCTTGGTTGTCCGACTATCTAGACACAGGTGATCCTCCTCTCAAACCCTCTTCTTGTTGCGCGCTCTCCCAAACCTTTTCCTTCGCTCGTTGTCAGAAAAAAAAGAAAAACTGTCCCCATAAGTTATGCACTCCCTCCCCCTGTCAGCCAAGACTTAGCAACTAACTTACCCCTGTAGTAAACGTGACACCCCTACCCACCATTCAACACTAGCACAGCGACTTCCCTTCCAAGCAAAGTCATATCATGTCCTGCTCCCATACTTTCTAAGTCATCCACAGGCTAGCTAAGATATGCAAAAGAAGTAAAGCCAGATTTCTCTTCCACAGTACGGTAACAGTCGTGGCTATCTCACTCTGAGTTAAGAGAATCCAGTAGGTGCCGACTTGAGCCCTGGCACTTCCCTGTAACTAATCTCTGAATTATTTCCACAGGGAGGCCATCCGACATGCTGAACTACGAGTGGGATTATCTCAACCTTGTTTTCAGGTTTACTTTCACGGCTAGCTGCGGTATTTGATGGCCTTGCTACAATTGCTTGGTTAACAGGCGGTGTTTCACCGACTACAGTTCCACGCTCTCGGTAGGTTATCGTAGACCCAAATACAAAGAAGCTCCGAAATGGGTTATGAATGACAAGGATACTATTACTTTATTGCATTTACTCGCTGCGGGATTAAGTTATGAGGCATCTCGGAAGTGAAGGCAGATAGTAGTGAATGCGAAATGCAAGTGAAGTAAGGAAATATCATATAATATATCAAAGTTCTGAATTTAGGGATCGGTTCCCATTACCTGGTTAACAATATCGGATCCATTGGACCTAGGGTATTTCGTAGTAACAGGGTTCGTAGTTCGGGTGTTAGGAGGAGGGGGCTCTCCGGTTGCATCCCACAAATTCTTGCTCTCTCGGCTCAAAACGCAAACCCACTGTGGGTAGATCGATGGTTTGAATAGTAGCGGGAGAGAGAGCTGACTCTGGTCTCCACAAACTGCGCAACGAAATTAAAAAGATCGGGAATCATGTGGCACGGCTCTAGCTTTAAGGCCCCTAAAAAATTAAAAATAGTATGATACATTCAATTCCTTCTACCAGTACATAAAACCTTCTAAGAAGCCAACAACACAAGCAAAGGAAGTTTAAGGAACCACTGGCATATAAGAAATTATCTCGCCATACATGTACTAGTAAATGGCAAACATATGAGAATTAATATTAAAGAAAGAAAAAGAAACGAAATAACATGTTAGCTGGGGGGCGTCTCGATGCGATGCAAATCTGACTTCTGGCCACTGCAGTTGGCTAGCATGAGAACTAGGTATAACTTCGGGGATATCCTTCATGTACGGTATACAAGGGTATCCTCCGTGTGGCTTCTAGCGAGGGTCTTGGCGACCTGCTCGGGTGTCTGAAATTTGATTTTGACTAGACTAGCGATTCATTGGCGCCGGTTCAAACAGAAGTGGGCTTTGATCAATTCAACTGTGGACCAGACACAGCAGAAGAGATCCAATTTTTATCCGTTGCCCTTGAGACCGATCGTATTAGCTGAAGGAGGGAACAACTTGGGTGAGACTCTTACCGTGAAGGCAACTAAGAAGGACCTAGAGCCTGTGGGAGAGTGGCACCCTAGGTGAGCGAAAGCTGTAGGCGGTGTTGTGGAGAGATATGAGGGCAAACACTGCTTTCCCGGCAGCCTCGAACTCATAGAGGACCCATCGGGCTAAACGGATCATCCGGATGACAAAGGGGACCGACATTCCAAGGATAAATATCAAGAAAAGAGGTCTCCAGAATATGACAACGTATATGGCGAAGTAGACGACACCAATCCACTTTCATCCCTTATCAGGCTTTCGCTCATAGCTTAGGAAAGGGGAAGTACATATATTCCAAATCCACAAGTTTCCTTTAGTCTTAAACTGAGTGTTGGGATTGGTGATGTCAAAAACCTCCTTAAAATATCACGAGGACAAATAACTAACTACTGGATGATTACTAACTTACATTTCACTATTATATATGGTAATAAGCGAAACAAGGAACACTGACATAGTCTGTCATCCTAGTGTTCAGGGGCGGGCTATAAACTCCCTTTGATCTTGGATTAAGTGTTGGGGCTGGTGATACTGTACTTATGGGGTCAAGATCCTGAACATACACCGGACCAAAGGGCCACTTGACTATTACTCACTTTAAATTTTCGCCATCACATGAGACAAAAAAAAAGAAGCAAGGAATACCGGTACTTACATAGTATTTCCGTCTTACCGTTTGAGGTCCATTTAATGATCCCAATCGGCATCGGCATAACACCCTGCCCTGAAGCACGGTGTATTCCCTGAATAACTCTAATACCACCGCCCAAGCCCTAACATCTATCGGGACCTGTATGTATGGGGGGCTCTTCTAGGATGAGGGAGATTGGGGGGGGGGGATAGAACCACAAGGGCCATTAGGCCTGTGTTCCCGCAGCCTCTTGGAACTCGTCTTTGTGGGACATATCCAATATTAGTAATGCACCCTCACAGTTAGGAAATGATTGGATAGTAATTGTGCCCAGCGAGCCACATCGCCCCGCTTTCTGCTCTGATCACAAATTCTTCATTCCGAAATCCTCACACAAATCGCTGCACCGTTTCCACATTTGACCGACACTTTGGATAGAATATCATGGCCCAAATTTCACATTCAGTCAACATCGGCGACGGTAATTCCCACACCGGGAACATAATAGATAGTTTCAACACCCACTTCTATAAGTCTGACGGGGATGCGCAGATCATGCGATGGCTCTCTCCACTCGAGCCAAGAAATAGACACCAAGGCGTGCGAACCGACCGGTTCGACGGTGTAGGGGATTGGTTTTTGGAAACGGGAGAGTTTCGGGAGTGGAGGAGTAGTGAGGGTGGAGAGGATAATGCTGTCTTGCTTTGCTCTGGGAATCCGGGAGTGGGAAAGACATATTTGAGGTAAGCGGTGGAGATCTTTTAGAGAAGTAATTAGCGCTGACGGCAAGAAATACTAGCTCCTTAGTGATTGACAGCTTGTGCGATCAGCCGGGGGAGGAAAATGTTGCGGTTGCAGCCTTCTACTGCGACTTCCTTTCCCAGCAAGAACACACAATCGCGAACATCATGGGCGCAATTCTGAAGCAGCTTGTGGGCAGAGGAGGGATCGGGAGGGATCTACGGGAGGCATTTAAAAAAGCGCAAAAGGAGGTTGGTGGTAGAGGACCGCGACTTGCGGATCTAATGCGGATGTTGAGGACCGCTATTGCTTCACTACCCAAGGTTTTCATCTGTATTGACGCATTGGATGAGTGTTTACCGAAGTTCCTACAGGACCTTCTTGAGTCTCTGAGAGATATTGTTCGGGAGTCCCCTAGCACGAGAATATTCCTCACCGGGAGGCCCCATGTTCGGGAAGATATTCAAAGATATTTCCCCAAGGCGGTTGTGATACCCATCAGCCCTAACTCGGATGACATCCGGAATTATGTAGAGAGGAGGCTAGATAGGGATTCCGAGCCAGAGGCGATGACGGGCGATTTGCGGGCTGATATTGTGAAAGTTATCCTAGAAAAGATATCTGATATGTGCGTAGGGCCATTTCGCATTTCCACTCCATTTCCACTTCATTTCCACTCCACTAGTGCTGTATACTTACCAAAGGTTTCGTGTAGATTCCTCCTCGTTTCGCTCAACATCGACGCCATTTTAGGAGAGGTGACAATTCGCCGGAGAAGGAAGAAAGTTGAGGAGATGACACTTGGCGGTGGATTGAGTGATGCCTACACGGCAACCCTAACGCGACTGAAAGCGCAGAAGGGATATAAATCGGTGCTTGGGCTGAAGGTCCTGATGTGGGTGGTGTATTCGGAACGGCCGTTACGAGCCCATGAGCTCAGTCATGCCTTGGGGGTGGAGATAGGATCTACAGATCTCGATCCTGAAAGCGTTCCTGCGTTGCGCACACTCGTATCATCTTGCCTGGGTCTTGTCACGGTCGAGGCGTCTTCGTCCACAGTCCGACTGGTGCACTTCACTCTACAGGAGCATCTCTCGCATGAACCGACCCTATTCCACAATCCCCATTCCGCAATTGGCGAGGTTTGCTTGACATACCTCAATTTTCGATGTATCAAGAATCTTTCGCCAACCCATGACTTGGCATCCGCAGAAACCCCTCTTCTAGAATATGCTTCTATTTACTGGGGCAGGCACACGAGAAGGGAGATGACGGAGAGTGTCAAAATGCTTTCACTAAAGCTTCTCGATAGATTTGATGAGCATATTTCTGCTCAACTGCAATTATTGCGGTATAATCGAGATGGCGACGATGGCCTATACTTTTATGCGAGCAGGGGGCCTACGGGATTTACAGGACTCCACGGAATAGCATTTCTCGGGATTGCGGGGATAGTGCCTGCTGTATTGGAGATGAGGGAATGGGACGTTAATGCATACGATTGCATGGGGATGACGCCTCTCGCGTGGGCAGCTGCAAGAGGGCACTCGGAGGTCGTAACGATGTTTCTAGGACGAGAGGATGTCAATCCCGACCTGGCAGACACCAAATATGGCCAGACACCACTCTCGTGGGCGGCTGAGGGCGGGCATGAGGGAATAGTAAAGATGCTTTTGGGACGAAAAGATGTCAATCCCGACAAAGCAGAGCCCGAATATGGCCGGACACCACTCTTTTGGGCGGCTGAGAATGGGCATCAGGGAATAGTAAAGATGCTTTTGGAACGAGAGGACGTCAATCCCAACCAGACAGTCACCGAATATGGCCAGACACCACTCCCGTGGGCGGCTAAGAATGGGCATCAGGGAATAGTAAAGATGCTTTTGGGACGAAAAGATGTCAATCCCAACCAGACAGTCACCGAATATGGCCACACACCACTCTCGTGGGCGGCTGAGAAAGGGCATGAGGGAATAGTAAAGATGCTTTTGGAACGACAGGGGGTCAATCCCGACCAAGCAGACACCTTGTATGGCCAGACACCACTCTCGTGGGCGGCTGAGAACGGGCATGAGGGAATAGTAAAGATGCTTTTGGGACGAAAAGGTGTCAATCCCGCCCAAGTAGACACCGTATATGGCCGGACACCACTCTCGTGGGCGGCTGAGAAAGGGCATGAGGGAATAGTAAAGATGCTTTTGGAACGAGAGGGGGACAATCCCGACCAAGCAGACACCGCATATGGCCAGACACCACTCGCGTGGGCGGCTAAGAATGGGCATCAGGGAATAGTAAAGATGCTTTTAGAACGAGAGGACGTCGACCCCAACCAGACAGTCACCGAATATGGCCAGACACCACTCTCGTGGGCGGCTGAGAAAGGGCATGAGGGAATAGTAAAGATGCTTTTGGAACGACAGGGGGTCAATCCCGACCAAGCAGACCCCTTTTATGGCCGGACACCACTCTCGTGGGCGGCTGAGAACGGGCATGAGGGGATAGTAAATCTGCTTATGAAACGGAATGACATCTCTACCGCTATACCAGTCAATATGAACCAAATCCCACAGTCGTTGGCTCTCTCTGAAGGAAATGATACAGTCCGACAGGAGTTGGGCACTGCCGGTTGCGCCACAGCTGATTTCGGCGGCCCGTCATCCCTTCCGCCGCCCGCCCTGCCACGGGAAGAGTGTGTTGTGGAGATGCAATTCACATCTCATGATCCTGATCCAAACACGGCAGACCCCGATGCCCAACCCACGCCCCTACTGGCAGCCCACCGTGAACAGCCGAGGTTATTGGACCCCCCGGATTCTATTTCCAGGTCTGCACGGGAGTGGGATAATGTCGATTGCGCCGTAGCAGACGGCTGTGGCCCGATATCGCCTCCACCCTCTACTTTACCTCGGGACGAGTGTATTGGGGAGATGCAATTCCGATCTCATGATCCTAATCCCGACACGATTGACCCCAATGGCCAACCCGCCCCTCTGCCGACCACCCCCGACCAACGGCCGAGGTTATTGGATTCCCGGGATTATGTTACCGGGGCCGCGGATAGCGGCCTTCCACCCCAATCACCCAGGGGGTCTCAGCCACCTCCCATCTGGCCCCTGGGGCTCTGCTGCCGTCGACGGAAAATTAAGGCCCATCTTAGTAATAGCTAACCAATCCCCTTACTTACTCGCGGTCGACCGGTGCTTTGTCACCCCTTCACTTATCCGTCTATTCTCCCTGGCCCTTCACATCCTTCCTTCCTCATTATTGGATTATTCCCATTCCATAACCACTTGCCATAGGGGGCTGGTGTAGCCAAGACCTCCGTCGATTCTGATGCAAGGAAGCTTTTTTGATAAGTGCGTTTTCTTCTAGTTTCTTCGAGATATTTCCGATTTATCTACCTTTTGATTTTTCGTTAGCCTTTTTCTTTCCTTGGCGTTCTAGTTAGACTTGATTATGTTTTTACATTTCCTGTTAGACAAATGCACTTGGCTTTTTTGCGGGAGTGTGAAGGATCGTTGAGGGGATATGTAGGTGGTTCGGATACGGGAGATCGTTTAACAATAGATTATACTGACATGTCTTTCCTTTGTTATCACGAGAGTGTACAGAGGAATAAGGGCATATGGTGGAATACGGAGAGAGGTGTGGTGATCCATGGGAGGATCTGGACATGGTGTTTGTGTTTTACTTATACACCCGTCTTTACCGTTAGTTTAGTTTTAGAGAGAGTGCGAACGAGCGAATCCACGAAGTACGAGTAGTGGAAACTACATTTCATATCCTTCCTATAAAGTGCCTAAGTCCCACGTGAATTCTCTTACTTTATCGTCTACTTGCATGTGACCCCTATACTTCTCCCGATTGACGCTGTTCTCAAATCCTATTCATCAGGTTAATGTTTGCATTGTGTCTTGTTAATAATAGGATAGTACATTACAGTACCGCCCACCACAAGCAGTTAAATGGGAATAGATGGCAAACGAGAAAAATCGGCCCTAGGTTCGTAAGCAGCTGGTATATTTCCCCATGTAATTCCCCCCAAACTATCAAGCCGTCCTGAGTGGTTCCCTTCACAGACTGCCATGCTCCGATACTGGCTCTGCTATGTATATATCATCGGGGAGGCATCAAATTGTTGAGTCAACCCTAACCCCAACCTACCAGATATCTTTTCAGACGTCCAGTACATGCGCCTTCGGGGCAGGACGGGATGGATTATAGCTCATAGTCCATCATTTTTGGGGCCCTAGGACGGGCTACGCCCTGGAAGGTGATGGCCGGGCGGACTGCAGGAGACTATAGTCCTATCGCTTAGTCCTCAGGTACTGGCACAAGTCGAAATCATACACCTCCGAACGAATCAATATGGCATCATGAGACATCACTCGTGAAGCTCTAGGCTGTCCTCCACCATCCCCTGCCGTCCCTCACTATCCCCGGGCGGTTGGGAACACTGCGAGTGAATGGTCTGGTGGTATCAAGGGGATGGTGAGAGCCTTTTTTTGTGGTGTGGGCTAGTTAAACTAGATTCTGTCAATGTAAGAGATGGTGAGTTTGCTTGCATTGGTGAAATATTTGTGGGGAGCGATAATAAGTGTAGCCCGGACACATAATATATAGAAATATTACAGGAACAAAAAAATTTGAATGTAATATTATATAAGTTCTTCCTTGACAGATAGTTTTGGATTTCTGATGGTTTCTCTAACTATCTATCTTATCCTACCGCAGAAGACGGTGCATGGGCGGGTGAACAAAAGTGCAAAGTAATTGTTTGGGTTGGAGAGGTGTGTGGGATGGAGATGAAGGATAGGGAGGTGTTAGACGGTGTTCCAAATTGCCAAGTCCGTCCTTTTTTCGCTCTCATGACCACGTCCCAGGGCGGATGCAAGTAGGACAGCACACCATACCCGCCAAATGCGGCCCCAGGGATCATTTGAACTTCAGTATTTCGGATGCGTGTGCTCAGGCTTTTTAAGTCAGTCACTTCAAGTTAAATATTTCATATCCCTCACAGTGTACCCAGCTTGAACTGTGGGTTAAAGTGGTGGAAATATGAGTCTAATGAGCACAAGGCACGGAATAAGTTTGGGACGGAGTGGGGAAGCTTACTCTTTCTCTTCTAACTATATAACTGGTAAAGTAAAGACGGGAGTGGATACAAGTCATAAACAAAATCGCCTGTGAAGTTCCTAACTTGCTTTTCTCTTTCACACAGAAGGTCCTCATCGCGCCCCAGATTTCTCATACGATACTTTTCATATTAGGGAGTGCCATAAGTGTACGCAACCTACTTGGCGCATGGGAAAGTTCACTGCCACTGGCACTACGGCAGTCTGAGAGTTCAGAAATTAAACTGAGATATCCGGATCCGTGGTGGTAAATTGAGTTTTGCAGTAAACCCTCTGGATAATCGCAGATATTCTCTGTTTGAACTGGCGAGATTCTGCTCAACATGTCTCGCGGTAGTCTCTTTGTTCTTGGATACTTTCTAGGATCACGCTTATTTGTGGCCTCGGGAAGTGCCCTTTGGCTTTCGGGAAAGTATTTCGGCTGCAGGAATACGCTAGAGTTTTGAATCGATGCCTCCACCAGCAAGACTGTATGAAAAGCTGGAAAGCTGTAAGGATGTGAAAGAGCCGGATGACCTGATGTTGGATAATGACCGAAGGCTATGAACGGTGGGAGTTTGTCTCCCCATTGTTAGTACGAGAGTTTGCAAAGGAGAAGGGGAGACACACGGGAACGTTGATATGGTGGTAGTTTATGGAAGGGTGAGGGGGGCGTTGTGTTGTGGTTATATTTGGTTGGAATATTTTATACTGCCCTGCGTGCTCTGCCCTTTGGGTGCGCAGCTCATCCATTTATCTTCTCAATTAAACCAAGGTTTCGGATATGTGCGCTGGATCGGTACCGCTGCTGGCAGGAAAGCGGAAGCCTAGAGGCAATACGGCAGAGAGTGTTTTTGATGCTATTCGGCATGGCCGGCATGCGTGCAGTCTATCCCAAACTCGGCGGCTATGCATCTGGGATCGATGCAGCACCGGAAGGATATGGGAAGTGGTCGGATGTGCGAAGACTATGGAGTTTGAGGAGGTTTGCTTTGTGATGTCTGTCCCTCGTTCGTTGCCATGAGAGTTTGCAGAAGGGGAGCGGGGCATTTGTGGGAGAGAATGGACCTAGGTCGCAATCGGTGAAGGATAGAAGGATGGCTGGAAAGTTCGCTTGCTTTTATATATACTTCTATCCTTACCGCTGGTTGGTTTAATTGAGCATTGTGGTGAGTGGTGAGGGTGGTGAGCAAGTAGTTGAATGAAAGGTCCCCACCCCCCCCCCCCCCCCAAGTTGTGCGTTGGGGATCTGTCTTGTGTGGCTTTAACTTTTAGCGTTTCGTTTCATAGCCACCGTTCCGCAATTTCGTCGTCTGTCATCCGACTTTCAGCGCTCGCTATTTAACATATCTACTCCTGTGTTTACCGTTAATTAGTTAGTGCGTGAGATAGTATGGTTAAAAAATGTGAACTTCCCCGCTCGTGAGTTGTGACATCGTTTTCGTCTATGAACTCTTGGTGTTTCTTTTTGCCGTGGCCGTTTCGTTGTTGTCGTCGAATCACGTTTAAAACCCTCATGAGAATCAACCCCCGCAGTATCAATAGTTTGGCTCTGTTGTGACATCATCAGGGTCGATAAAAGCATGATTTAACTAAGCTTCTGAAAAAGAAATTGAACATAGGAGAGGAATGAACTTCTTAGGTCTTATTCTTGATACACAGAGAATTTGATGATCTATTTAGCCTCCTTCTCTTTCTCGCAGGGGCTAAGTTTACTCCGTCTACTACACAACGTCATAATACATCACTCATAGTTTGGCTGCGGGGGGGGGGGGGGGGGGGGGGGGGGGCGGGGGGGGGGGGGGGGGGGGGGGCGGGGGCGGGGGGGGGGCCGCG
>Ga0307509_10005241_pt1 | contig 18165 bp, 14 predicted proteins | sample 10_EM_MG_FD_202245 | JGI IMG/M metagenome (GOLD analysis project Ga0307509, IMG submission 202245) | Populus trichocarpa ectomycorrhiza microbial communities from riparian zone in the Pacific Northwest, United States - 10_EM | ecosystem: Host-associated > Plants > Roots > Unclassified | place...
TTTTAATGCTCGACTACTCCACTGCCCCCCGGATTCGAACTCATGATGGTCCCTGTTTCAAATTAGCCGACCAGTCTCCTAAGCCATTAGACCATAGGAACTGGCCGATAATATTCTTTCTTCTTGATCTTTTAACTGCTTCTTCAGAAAATATACAGTTCAGGCGCCTGATACTTTATCTTTGGTAAAAAAGGACATCGGTATCCAATCATAGTCCTCTCTCATGATACCGATAGGACGAGGAACGGGGGGGCTCCGGTGTGTATCTATGCTCTACTTCCGAAGCACCCACTCCCACTGTCAGAGGACAAATGTTCCCCGGATTCCATGGCTAGTATCCCCGATGTAACTACTCTTTGATACAGGAAAGGGCAGGGATAAAACTTCTATATGGTAAATTACCTATGCGTATCTGACCGCCCATACAAAATTCCGACTCAAATGTTCGGGTTCTACGATATATGCCTGTAACTTGTCATGGTATTCTTCTTATATTTTCCCCGATGACCCAGCCGCCAGACGATCACGGTTCAGCCAAACAAAGGGAAAGGGAAAAAAGGTTGTCGGGGGCTGGGTACACCCCTCCCTTTCCCAGCGACCAAATTGCAAATAGCCTTTTATCTACATTATCAACACTCCACCAACAACCACCCCCTCAGCCAGCAGTCCACTCGTTTCCGAAGCCGCGTTTTAAACTTTCCAGAGTGTTGTTTCTGGCGAGGAGTCTTTGATTGTGTCCCCTGACTGTATCCGCATGACAACATGCTCGAGCGGGATGAGATGTCGCAGCTTACTACTCCCGCCTGGGAGGTTTCTGGATGAAATTTTGTGTGTGTGTGTGCGAACGCCCAGATATCAATTACTAGTTGTGCGTGGGCTTAGCTGCTATACCTGTGTTTCGTTAGTTTGGTAGTATGATATCTGCACGACATCATGAGATTAAATACGAGGATGCTTCGTCTAGCGAGTGGCGGAACACCCTATCTCGAAGAAATGTCCCTGGTATGATATTTCGAGCGCGGGTGTGCTTTTTTTAGGGAGGGGGGGCTATGGGCTCATATGCGGGTCGCCGCCCACAATGCCTTTGGCCCTAATGCCGCTTGGGGACTACCACAGGTCTATTAGATATGCCGGGCACTTACGAATATGGGGTTTAAAAAGTCAAACTCAATTAAGGACCAGACGTCAAAGCGCGACTGAGACCTCACACCAATGAAATAGCCCGCGCCCCCAAGACGACATGTCTCCTTCTAAGCAGTCATAGCTCCTCACTCGTTAAAACTATTCATACAGAACCCGGTTTTTATCTCATTTTAAATCATTCCGGCGTCCAGAAGGGATACTAGCGCTCAAGTGTACAGAATTTTATAAATCGCCACTCACAGGCCGTCCCAAAGCCCCACAATACCGTGTTCAACGATTTTCTGGGGGTGGCTCGGGATATATCGATTTGGAGCACCAGCTAGCTCATCCACAGATCACCCCAGTGTCCAAATGATGCTTTTTCCAACTCTAGCCTCAGAACTCCTCCAGAGCATGAAAGAGGGGGTTCACGGCCATTCGGCCAGCTTCCCTCCTTAAGTAGTTCGTCTCTTGAAACTGGAACAACGAGACTTCGGAACAAGGTGCTCGAAATGCGCACGAAAATCTGGAGAACATACTGCAGTTTCTCCCGACCCATTTATTTGTCACAATAAACCCGGCGAAACTTATCCACCCTCGCATGACCCCGCGGCACTACTAGGAATATACACGCTAAACATACGAAATCCTCCCGTTGCCCAAAGGCTTCTCGTCAAGTATACCGCTGGAGCCTAAAAACCGTAGAACGAATTTTTCACCTATTGAACTAATCGTTCAATAACGAGATAGCCTAGCTGGGTGATAAGTTTGACCACTCCTTCCATGTCATCTCACACACCTCCCCCCCCCCCCCAGGCAGTTTAGCGGCAGGGATGCACAGTGCAGAGGAGGGTGCTCAAGCCCGTCGGTTCCCGCGGGCCGGTACAGTCGGACCATTGCGCCGAATACTAAGCGAGGGTTTGAGAATGCATGTGTACTGTATGGTGCACTGGGAGTAGGTAGCCGCCGGGGGATAAACCGCCCCCGCGATGACGGCCACAGACCACAGCTAACTTACGTCTCAGGCTCAATGTGAGTGACCACTCGTGAACATCCCCCCCACTATTACCAATCGGCACCTCCAAGGTGGCGGAATGGACTACGCCAGCACAAAAATCTGTCGCGTAATGCGGGGGACATACCCCCAAGCGGATAGCATTGCTGGGGCTTGCTCGTGAAGGAATGTCGTTTCCGCACCTGCTACCGTAGAATCTCATGAATGTCGGAATGGCGCTAAATTAGTGTTGATTTTTCTTGAACCTGTCCGATCGTTGCTCTCTATATGCTTAAACTGTGGCAACTTGGCGTTCTTCGTGCTTTTTTTCCTGTTAGTTCGGCTGCCTTGGTTTCACGTTAGTTCGCTTTACCGCCATTCCGACTTTCATGAGAATATACGGTATAGGAGGGGGAGTAGACATGGGTTGAGAACTATGTTAAAGACACCCGGTGAGCCGACGTCCTGTTCTTCGGCGGTTTTTACTACTGGGGAGGGTTTACAGGTGGATATTTATGGCTAGTGTCGAGATGAGAGCATGTCCGAGGAAGGAGACTAGAGAGGAAGATATGGCCTTCATACTTGGAGAGTCTGCTATGCTCAAATTTTTTTATAGGGCCGGTGCAGACAATGGTGCATTCCGTCAAAGTTGTACTTTTGTTATTATTATTTTTATAACAGCAATATCGAGGATTCGGTGGATCCATGCTGGAACCTGATGGCTTGACCATATACTCACGTCTCTCGATAGAAGAAGAAAAAAAGAAAAGGACCAGCCCCCAGACCTCTGCTAATGAAAATAATAAGGGAGATGGGCTCAGTTGCTCTAGTTTGTACGGCACTTTCCTGCGGTTTCTTAGAGCATTTCTTACAGCTTGCTACAGCCTGCCGTCAATGGCTACGGCATTCGGCTCCAACCAGCAATAAGGGTCCCCGAGCAACATTTTCCAACTTCTCCCGCACTCTCCAATCACATAGTCGAACGTTTTAACTAGGGGATGTGATAAATTTTGCTGCAACGTACATCTCTCGATATCGCACTCTCGGGACCCCTACATGGCTATAAACCTCTAGGTAGACAGAGCCCTCTTTTGCCCTTGATCCAAAGATGGCCTTTCTTGAAACAGCGCGCATAGGCTGCATACCCCAAGGGTGATGGAGGTGGGAAGAGCGCTGGCCGGGACAATCTGATTTGGTTTGGACACCACTTCCGTGCCATCTTTGACAGGAGGAGCAAAGGGAAATTGACCTCTATTGCCCAACATAAAAGGTGGGCAGCCTCAGGCCTCTAGCTGGTAGCGACGACTGTGCTTCCCGAAGGGCGGGAGACCAGAGAGCGGTGACGAAGACGCGCTTAGTGAAGCGAGTGTTAGTGGTAGTCTCGTAGAAACTTCGCTATACGTAAATTCACGCCAACGATTTAGCGTCTTGAAGTAGGTTAAATATACTCCCTTTTTCCAGACAACCGTTAATAATCCCCAGGTTCAGCGGGTTATTGCGCCCATCCAGGGCCATCTGGTACCCAAGCTCGTGAGCTCGCCCACAAGGCAGTATGCCCACTAATTCTAGCGGGACGAGGGAAGGCAAACGATGTGGCTAAGAGTAGGCCCTTGCAGGATACCCTGACGACAGTCGGAGATAGGAATGGGGTAACAGGAGGGCTGACATCACAATGGCTTCGAATAATTTTCCGGGTAGGAGGATAACTTAGTTGTGACCCCTTGCGAGGGTTTTCTTTGCTACTGTATGACAAGAGCTAGGTGCTGGCGACGGGTAGAGAGGCAGTGCAGGTGGCGAGCCGAGCAAGATTTGAAGTGTGCCTGGTGAGGTTTACCGTTTTTCAACTAACGATCGGGCTAGCGTAACTATCAAGTTGGATGGAGGAAGCGGTGGCTGGACCTTAGCTCAGGAATCGTGGCTGGCGGGTCGTGTTGTGGTGGGACCTAGTGGGGTCGGAAGCGTATGATGCCCCACCCGGCCAGAACTCACCGATACTCCCCACAGGATGCCCCACAGCCGCCTACGGACATGTAACCGTGAGGGCCACACCTTTCCAGGGGCAGGGGTGAGGTATTGGGACAAGCAGGGGTAGCAGATGATTGCATATACATACCTTGGAAGAAATATCAAGGAACCATAAAAGTAAGATTTCTACTAATTCGAGTGATTCCACCACCCCTGCCTTGTCCTAATATTTCCCTCCTCACATGAGCACGCCCCTCCATATAAGTGCATGTAGAGATCTCCATCACATCAGCACCATAACCGCCACTCCCATAGACTTCACAGGTATACAAATTCCCATTTGTCGAAGCAACAATGGGGTAAAGAGTGCGGCCATTTTCTCATTCTACTCAAGTAGCAAGCAACGATGACTTAAGAAATTCTTTGTGGATTCCCAATAGTGTAGTAACTCCCGCATGTACTCGAGTAGCGTACAAAGTGGCTAGTGAGGGAGCTCAGTTGAGAGAAGTTCGGCCATTGTACTAGGATTTTCCTCCCTAGGGTCCCCGATCCCGTAGATGAGGGATAGTGTTTTGAGTGAAATGGTAACTTCATGGGTTGCTTGGGTTTCTGAGATTTCTGCTTTTTTACGGCTTACTGGCATCCGATGGTAGCCATTGACATGTTGAAGAGAGAGAAAGGAAGGTTGTCACAGAAATAGTAAACAGCAAGTGAATCCCAGTGAAGTGATGAGCTCCCTCCATCCCTTGTTCCTGCACCCTCGATCTTGCATGCAGTGCGACAGCGATCACACACAGTGGCGGATTTTAAACCTGTGCGGACGGGGAATCTAGCTTCACATCCAATCACTCGTAATAAAGTTCGTAGCCCTACAACAGCGCACCGCATGATGAAACCGTCTATTGCGTTGAAAGGGAAAAAAATGAAACGGCTCCACTACGGTAGTCACCGCCCAACCGGGAAAAGCGAATAGCCCGCCCAATCCAACACTGGTAGATCTGTAAGTCGGAGATACGGGAGATTAGCGGTAGATGAGGTCGAGTTACTAATATCGCCACACCACAAACCCTAACCCACAGATGTCTCACAGGATGCCCTACTGGGACTTGCATTTGAAATCCACCGAGATCCTACCTTCTCAAAAGCTCCCTCTCACTCTAATACATTTTTTCTCTCCATCCCTCGAACAACTACACCACTACTACTACAACACGAACCGAATTTTTTTAGAGAAAAAAGACAAAGTAAGACGAAATGGCTCGCAGACCTGCTCGCTGCTACCGTTACTGCAAGAGTATGTATTAGGCTATGCAGCAAAAAAGGATATATGAGGAAGAACTAATAGAGATTTCTAGACAAGCCGTACCCAAAGTCCCGTTTCAACCGCGGTGTTCCCGACCCCAAGATCCGCATCTTCGATCTGGGCCGTAAGCGTGCCAGCGTCGATGAGTTCCCTCTCTGCGTGCACCTCGTCTCCAATGAGTACGAGCAACTCTCTTCCGAAGCTCTTGAGGCGGCTCGTATCTGTGCAAACAAGTACCTCGTCAAGACCAACGGAAAGGACGGTTTCCATATGAGAGTTCGGTATGCTTCTCCCCTCTCCTAGGAGTTTGGAATATACGGTGGCTAATAAGTGACCCAATAGTACTCACCCCTACCATGTCACCCGTATCAACAAGATGTTGTCCTGTGCCGGTGCGGACAGGCTTCAGACTGGCATGCGCGGAGCTTGGGGAAAGCCCAACGGATCTGTCGCCCGTGTCAATATCGGGCAGATCATTCTTTCCGTTAGGACTCGTGATAATAACCGTGCATCTGCTATTGAAGCCTTGAGGAGGTCACAGTACAAGTGATTCCCCCCACACTCCCTCCCTTCCTCCCTCTCCGCTTCACATCCATCAGACGGTTGCTGACACAGTATTCACAGATTCCCCGGCCGCCAAAAGATCATCGTCTCCAAGAACTGGGGTTTCACTCCCCTCCGTCGCGAGGAGTACCTAGAGAAGCGTCAGAACGGACAGCTCAGGTCTGATGGTGCCTACGTTCAGTTCTTGAGGCCCCATGGAAGGCTAGAAGAGAATATGCGCAGATTCCCGCAGGCGTTCGTCTCGGCCTAAGGGTAGCTGTGTTGTTATTCTTTTATCGGCGTTAAACGGCTGGTAGCGGGCAGGGTATTTTAGAATAAAAAATTTTCTTTTTTGTATGCATGTTAGGTACCACCGAATGAGAAATGCTGTATACCAAATTTTGGGTGGAGGACTCTGGATATCTGCGTGAATTGTCGAACTGTGTGTGATTTTGAAAAGTCGCAAACTTTTAGCCGAGAAACTCCTTTTTTCAAAATATTCAGGCCTGCAGAATTTCTGTCAAGATATCATTGGCATGAGGCTTTTTGCCGACATCTCAAGATGCAAGAAAATCAAGGCTGTCAAAGTTACCGCTTTTAGCATCTCACAAAGTTGATAAATTTCCGGTATTTTGATCTCTGTAGAGGAGGGAATTGCAAGGAATCGCTCTCTCATGAGGTAGACCAAAGAATTTGCCCCTTTCCCGTCTTCAGAGCACCCAAGATAGGTAAGACGGTTGATGACAAATACCCCACTCCTTATCGATTGCCACCCTAAGCTCCTTCCCCACCAACGCCTCCCATCCCAAAAAAATTTGTTCTACTGCAACTGCCACCACACAACCTCACCATAAAATAACACTCGAATACATCGCAGCCTGACAAACAAAAAGAAAAATACCCTAACACAATCAAACTATGAGCGCAATCCTCAGCGCCGACGACCTAAACGACTTCATATCCCCAGGCGTGGCCTGCATAAAGCCAATTGAAACACTTCCCGCCGCCCCCGACCCGCCACGCTCTAACTCTTACGAAGTAGTTCGAGAAGACAAAGCGCCTCCAACAGATCTCCCGCCTGCGCAAATCTCACTAACAGACTGCCTCGCCTGCTCCGGCTGCGTCACATCCGCCGAAGCCGTCCTCGTCTCCCTTCAATCTCATAATGAAGTTTTAGCGAACTTGAACGCTCACCCAGAGAAGCTATTCGTAGCACTGATATCCCCGCAGTCGAAGGCGAGTCTTGCAACGGCTTATGGAGTTAGCGTTGATGCTGCCGGACACATGATTGAGCGATTGCTGTGTTCGCCGGAGGGGATTTGCGGAGAGGGGAGGGGGTTTGATTTTGTCCTGGATACGAATGCCGCTAGGGAGGTGGCTGTGAGGTTTGCTGCTGAAGAGGTTGTTACGGCTATCCGTGGGGGTAGAAATGGAGTTGATGGGAGGAAAATGCCGATACTGGCGAGCGCGTGTCCGGGGTTTGTATGTTATTTGGAGTCTACCCAGCCGGCCCTAATTCCGCACTTGTCAAGATTGAAGAGCCCTCAGGCGATTTTGGGGACAGCGGTGAAGTCACTATTGCACGAGGGTGTGGAAAACGGCGCGGAGGGGATTTATGTCGTTGGCGTAATGCCATGCTTCGACAAGAAGCTTGAAGGGGCGCGTGGGGAGTTGACCTCTGGGGCATGGATGGAAGGAGAGGGAGAGGCAGTCCGAGACGTGGACTGCGTGATCACCACCCGGGAATTAATCTCTCTCGCGCAAGCCAGAGGCGTGGACTTTGCTACCCTCCCGCAGGATCCACTACTCCCCTTCCCTTCCAATATCACCTCCACACTCCTACAAACCCTCAAATCCCCCACAAAATCCTCCACTACCACCAAAACCAATCCCACACCAGGGACCAGCGACGGCTACCTCACTCACATAGCAAATCACATTCTAACCCTCCACCCAACCTCCACCCTGCGAACCGAGCCCGGCCGCAACTCGGACACAATAGACTACGTAATTTCCACCCCCGAAAAGACAATAGCTCGTCTATCCCGCTGCTACGGATTCCGCAACATCCAAAACCTCGTCCGCCGCCTGAAGCCCGCAAAAGCCCGCGTCCTCCCGCGGTTCGGGAAAGCCTCCGCCATAACCTCGCAACGCAAGCCTCTAGCCGCTGCTGCCGCAAGACAAGCGGGTGGAAAGTCGGATGCGGAGTACACTTATGTTGAAGTCATGGCCTGTCCTGGCGGCTGCACCAACGGCGGTGGACAAGTTCGGTACGACGACGAGATTATCGCTTCAGGGCTCGGTGCGGGGACGCAAAAGGAATGGCTTGGGAGGGTTGATGAGGCCTACTATTCGTCCGCTGAAGATGAGGAGAATGTAGAGGAAGGTGGGGCACCGCAGGGGGAGTGGGTGGAGAGGTTCGTTGAGGAATGGGAGAATAAGACGGGCGTTTCCAGAGATAAGCTACTGTTTACTGGATATCGGAAGGTGGAGAATGATCTAGGGGGCAGGTTGAAGGAAGTTAGTGTTGTGGAGTTGGCCAGTAAGGATGGTGGAGGGTGGTGATTCCTCTTTGCTCTACTTTGTTACTCTGGAGCTATCTTGCTGTGATAGAGGGGGATGTGATTTACGTCGGCGTTGGCTAGATGTTTTTTTGATTCAAGATTATTGGTTTCCGTTAGCTCGGTATCATAATATCACGGCTTTTGACCTATAATTTGCGACTTGCTTCAGTTTGGTCCGGTTTTCACCATCACTGGGTGTCACTCGGGTTTGCTTTTAAAATTGTGGGGGGTGCAGCGGAAGCCTCAGCCTGAGCTCTTTCCCTTTACCTTACCGCACCATGTTCACGGAAGGGCACCCACAGCGGTTACCATAGCAGGCAAGCAAGCACTCCACGCACTCCATTGTCCTCCGGATCCGACCCGCCCAAAGCCCACCATCATACGATACCGCCCCCCCGCGCATTTCTAAAATTGCTACACAATACAACAAACAAACAAACAAAAACAAACATAAATTACTCGAGTGCCATCATCATGTACTACTACCCCCAGAAATAAAAACATTACGGCACGCCCGTGACAAACACTAACCGTACAGTAGTAACCCTTATTATAGTTGTTGTTGCTGGAAGTGCGCAGCCCACCACTTTTAGTTTTCCCTAATTGGCGGAAGACACCCGGATAGACCTCTTTGAAGACTTGGAACCACAATAGACTAAAAAAAATACAACTATTCACACGCAAGCCACCGACCCCCCGCCAGGTGGCCTAAGGCGAAAAAAAAAAGCTCCCGCGACCGAACCAGCCCCCAACCTCCCAAGTACTCGTACGTACAAATATAGGTAATTATTTACAGCATGATAAATGAGTGAGTGAGTGACATCACATGATCAAAGCGTTAGTTGCGGGCTAGCGTGTTTTCGGAAATGTGGGTCTGGGTATGATAATTATGATAATAATTATTATGGAAATAGAAAGCGGGAGGTGGTCATTTGGTATCACTCGGTTTGGGAGACGGGAGAATTATAAGCGCCGCGCGGCACCGCCAGTGCTTGTACTGTACTATACGAGTATCATAATATTATCTGGGTCATGGTGGTTTGGTTATTTATTCCTCTTTTGTAAAAGGCGTGAGGGGTTGAAGTGGGTTTGTGAAGGTGAATGGAAGGATGGAGGGAGGGAAGGGAGAAGAAGGGGAAACCCCCCCTCGCCAAAAAAAGGTTGTATTATAGGTCGAGTCATGGTAGGCGGGAGGGTAAGAGTCAACTCTGAGAGGATTGTGCACTACCGTGCTGGTTTTGCACTCCAGATCGTGCCCGTCTGCAGTCGCGAAGGGCACAGTTCGAGATGGCGGTACTTTTGTTTTTTCCCTCTTACTGTGCTTACGAGTAGATGGGTAAGTATAATGAGGTATTTACTTGATCATTCACGAGTTGCGAAAACTATATGTGGGGAAAATCGATGCAGAGTTTTACCCGCCATTCATGCTCATAGGTCAACAGTACTCCGTAGAGATGTGCAGTCCGGTGAGAAGTGATTGAACAGTTATTAAGGTTAACCAGCCAAATATATCTCTGTCCATTCAGGTTAGCTGTTCCCTGTGCTAGCGCGATCAGTCGAGAATGCTCGAAATATATATCATAAAAAAGACAAAGAATCACAGGAAATAGAAGGAGACGGTATCATAGCTTACCTAAGAAAATAGTGGCTGTCCAAGCCCTTGCCTGTCACAGGCCAGCCATAGCAGCACAGCATCAACAAAGCAGAGCGAGTGAGCGAGGAACGAAAGCGATAGAGCGCTAGTACCGTGCCATAAGTTAAATTTATCCCGAGCACGAGCTCTCGCACCAAATCCGGACCAAGATGCCCGGGGTCACTTTTCAACGAAACCCCCCACCCTTCTTTTGCTTCTTTATTCACGTGACGATGTACCTACCAACTGTCTCTGTGCCAAGTTATTATTATGATACGCGGTATCGCACCATCCCGATCCTCCACAAGAAAAACAAAATAAACAGGAGTTGGGCCCATCATTGGAAAAACCCCCCCCTTTGTTCCACCACCCAACCCTCGAGTGCCGGCATCGTAGCGGTTCGTCCAACCATGGGATGCCGTGCCGGCCCCCCCCCACTGCCCGAGGGATAGGAACAGGGCGAAAGGTACATTTGCGCGAGAGTGAATAACCCCTTACATTGTAGTACCGTACAGTGCCAGTACTCGTACTGGTACGGTACCCACTCGTCCCAGCAAGAACTACCGTTATCCCGCCGTTTGGAAGTGGAAGGGATATCTCAGGAATCTTTTCGGGGATATTTCGCATTTCCCCGATGCCGTTGTTTGGCTTCCCTCCCCCCTCCCTCGTCTGGGAAGAGTACTAGCGGATACCTACCCGTGATCGTATTGTACTCGAGTACGGGTGTGACAGTCCCATTCGCTTTCTATTTCAAATCCTCCAGGTAATTTGTGTACTCTACCGGCTGTTATTCTGTTTGTAACAAAGGAAGGAAAGAAATTGATGATCGTGACCGAATCTGGGGAGTGTCCGAGGTTTCGGATTACCATATGTCTTACTCGTAGATTAGTAGGTATGGTGTCGGGGGTGGCGTCGGGGTTTAGGAACGGTCGTGATTGATTTTTATATGATACATAGAAAAGGTGCTAGAGTATGATATGGCAGCCGAGGGGATGTGGTGGGTTCTGGGGCTACCGGTAGTTGGATGGATTGGGAGTCGGAGGGAGGGGGGTCAGAGCATTGGGCTGTCCCAAGCAAGAAGTATCGGTACACAGGGGTTTGCGAAATATCTGTGCCTTATCTGAGCGCCCTTCTGATACTATCTATACTCGAGTACTTGTGCGAGCTCACGACGCGTGTTCTTCGGGTATGGGGCTTGAGTTGCTGCATATCGAGTGTGGGTAAGGGTTTTCGGGGTTTTGTGTATAAGGTGAGTTTGCGGGATGGGTTTGTTTGCTAGAGAGAGAGGGGTCTGTACTGGAGCAGGGATTGGATTTTGAGTTGTGGTTGGGGTTTGAGGTGGTGATATTTTGATCCAGCCACGGCACAGTGCAAGCGGACTAGATGACCGTTAGGCCAAGGTGGATGCAGTGCTGCAGCAGGGGCGGTGAGAATCAAAATGTTGTGATTGCGGTGATGGTTAGTTGGCTTTGACCTCTGGAGGAACGCTGAGCTGCAGGAGTTGCATATTATGATACGACGCCATGGTTCACAGCACTGAAGTTGAGAGTGAGTTGTGGTGCCTTGAAAACTAGTGAAGTGGCTAATACTGCTAGTTCCTGGGGATTGAGGTAAGGTACAGCACTAGCACTCGTACTAGTACTAGTACAGTGCCATATCAGTGTCCCCGCATGCAGTCCTTACAGGCACACAACACCCTGAGGCTCTTGCAGAAAACCATTATCAAGACCTACTGTACCATATCACGACAACAAACCTTCTCCCAACAACAACAACACATCAAAAGAGAGAAAAAGGAAAAATACGGTAGACAAACTACCGGTATGCCGTTACTTTTTTACCAGACTCCGCTTGCCGAATCTCCACGGTGCCCCAAACTCACGGTACTCGTGCACCCTGATCTAACCATCATATCCCCAAGCGCCTTATCAAGATACTCTATCGACGATCGCACCTCGCTTCGCCCAACAACATGCAAAAAACGGCAGAACCGAAAATAGATTACCTCCGCTTGTCCATCCCAGCTCAGGGCACCAACGAGACTCATTGGTCAGGTTTGACAAGTTTTAGACAGAAAAACCCGGTTGTGGTTGGTTGGTTGGGCGGGCGGCTACAGAATGGGAGGGGGAGGGAGGGGGAGGGGGGGATCGACAAGGGGAAAGAAGTACAAATTGTATTGGGTTTAGGTAAAGCGCCGGTATGGTAGGGGTTCGGTTTGGTGACTAAGGGAACCGTTGTGCGGTTGGAATGGCATTGGAGGCGAGATGTTGCGGGTGTCGTACGGTATTCAGGCACGGTACAGTATCGTGTGGGCGAGTGGCGGACAGGCGTGTGGGGGGGGGGTTATTTATAGGTCCTCTTGTATTTCTGTTTTTGTTTTTTGTCCTTGCCCCCCTTCTTTCGGGGGTTTGCGAGTCGGACTTGTTTACAGGTATCGTGGACGGACACACACAATCCTAGAAGCATGCTACGGTATGATACCGGTATCATACTATGGAATGTTATGCGTTCAGAGTGCATTATTCAAGGGGTGGGAAATGATAGTGAGGCATGCTGTGGATGGGTACAGGTGGGTGGGTGTGCGCGAGTAATGTGCTCGAGTGGTTATGGGAATTTCGCAAAGGAGGGGGGGGGGACGAAATGAGATGTTAGAGAGATAGGGTGTGTGTGGAATTTTGCATTATGGTTTGCCCAGTTCGTGTTGAATTGGCTGGCAGAGAGGCTCTTGCGAGTTTTGCTTGGGTGTAATGTATTTATTTCTCTCTCCTTTTCTTGCCTGTTCATTGCCGGTACCATTTGTACCTATATACGGGACGAGAGGTTCAGGCGCGAACAAGGTGAATTGTCGGAAACGAATTACGCTTCGGGATTAGTTCATAACTTATTTATAGATTTCTGCTCCATGTCGCGAATCCCCAAAAATTGTCTGTCCCCCTCACTCAATCAATCCACTCCTTCTCTCTCTCACACTCTCTTGGCCTCACACGGGCTTGAACAGAGGCCTCCTCTCTTTCTCCCCCTCCCTCCCTTTACCCTTCCTCTCCCTTTCACCCCCTCTCTCCTTCTCTTCCAACCCTATCACCCTACGGTACTTTCTTTCCCTCTGCCCGTTCTCTGATCCTACCCACCCACACTCCTTCTCCCATTCCCCTCCTCATATATCCACTTCACCCCACTCATCTGTAGTCCACCCCCCTCTCGCGCCGCCACTTTGGCCTCTCTCTGGTTAAACTGTTTACCGCGCCGACACCGGGTCACTAGGAATGGGAGTTTAGGGAGAGTTTTCGAATCACGGACAATCACTACTTACTAACATTTCTACAATGGCGTCGCCATATGCTTTCCACAATAACCCAGCTGCCTATGCTCGCTACAATCCAGCACTCTACCCAGGCGGACTCGGTGGCAGTCCGACCGTTGGCGCCGCCAGTGCTCCTGGCAACACTCCGACCGCGCCAGCGGGGTACGGTCCACGACGACCGAGTGTGAGCCCTATGAGGAATCCTACCGACAGTGGGGAGGCAAGCGGAGAGTACAACCCTCAACACTACGGCCCTGTCGCGGCGGACGGTAGTGGCTCTTTTGTTCCTAGACCCGCCGGGGAGGATGGTATAGAACCTTTGTTTCCTAGATGAAATCACCACTTTCCCAACATTTTTCATTTCCTTATTATTGTCATTGTCACTTTTCCTCTTTGGGGGAGAGGGGATCCTTTCTCACGTTCCCTCTTATTCCCTCACTTTTCCTCCTCACCTGTAATTACTTGTAATACCCCCCTCCTTTTCATGTTGGTAATGGGCTTCTGTCTCTATCCCATTCGTGAATCTCTACTTCCATAATTCGCATGTCCTGGACTGACGCCTCTGCAGCTCCACCTCCATACTCGCCTCCGAGTGCCCAGCGACACCCAAGTAACCCCAGATTGCAGCTCAGCCCGCCCCACCAGAGGCAGCACTCATGGCCATACAATAGCCAGAGCACAACCCCTATCTCGCCACTGCAAGTCACTCCCTCAACAGCGACCACGCGGGATTTCTCTCCAATTTTCTCACAGCAAAGCAGTGCTACCAGTACGGCCAATACGACCCCCTTATCACCTTATGCGCCTTTGCTGCAGGAACAATTGGGGTGGAATGGCCCCACTCGCAGAAGAAATTATTCTCCTCCAGGGGTAGCTGGCGGACAGGGGTATGCGCCCTCGGGCTTGCAGCAAACGTCTTATCCTTCTCCTGATATACCCCCGCCTTCGAGTCCCATCGCCGATAGCGTTGGGCCGTCATCCCGCGCCGGGAGTCGGCGTTCAACATTGCACAACGTGGTGCCGCCGCCGCCGCCGGGGCCACCCCCAGCCCAGAATAATTATGTGCGAGACGGCTCACCGATGGCTGCACAGGGTAGGAGGACGCACAGCAGTAGTAGCCCGGCTATGCCTGCCGGGCTCGGAATTGGGGTGAGATCCGGTTCCCGCTCGCCTCCAGTGGTGTCACTTCCGCCCGGAGCTATGAGAGCCGATTCTCTATCGAGGATACCCCCTCCCCCGCCTGGGCCTCCTCCACGGAGTGAGTCTGTACCGAGGAATGTCTATGCTCCGGGAGCTGTGAGGAGCGATTCTCAAAGCGGAGGTGCGATCCCTCCCCCACCGCCCGGGCCACCTCCTAGAAACCCGAGTCTACCCAGGGTCATGAATCAAGGTCGATCTGTTTCCTCACCTGTGATGAATCCCGCTGCCATGAGGATTAGTAGTAGATCCCCTCCCCAGCAACCAAACAGGTTATCGGCCGAGAACAACGGTTCGGATATTTATGAACCAGCACAGTCCAGTGCACTGTCTGGCTCGAGGAGTCAGCCCCCGGCTCCTCCCCCAAAACGAAAGATGGAAGGGGAAGAGATGCCCCACAAGAAGAGCTCGCCGGGGCCAAGGAGCGGGGGTGAGGAAGGGTTAGGGATCGCTTGGGATCAGAGGCGACCAGACATAAACAATAATCCCTGGCGTCAAGCACCAACTAGTCCGGTGGTGAACTCAACCGAAGAAATGATTAGTCAAAGGGAGCGTGGATTGAGTTTTAGCGCCGCCCGTGGTCAATCTGTCACAGCGCCTCCTTTGATCGATTACGGAGAAGGGGGATCCCCCCCACCCCCTGAGGCAACACCAAAGCCTTCCTTCAGCCCAGCCGGATATCCCCCTTTCTCATCGGATAATAACAGGGTCAGGCGTAAGCCGATACATATCACCTCACCACCAGCTAATAATTATGAACCGCCAAAGCAGCTTCCTACACCCCCTCCTGGCACTGAAAAGGATTCCAAATTCAGGCCGGTTTCACATTTGTTACATCTACCTAATGCGGGGGGGCAACTCCAGCCTCCACTAATCGAGGAGGAGGATGAAGAAATGGACGCATTTTACCTATCCGCAATGGAAAGGCACAGAAAAGTGATTCGGTTGGAGGCCACAGCGTCAACCGATGAGGAAAGGCTGGGATTGTGGCTGGATTTTGTATTGAAGGAATGCGAATTGAGGAAGGAGCGGTATCCCCGGGCTATTGGGAAGATGGGATCGTCTCTTGCGACAAAATTGGGTTCGGCATTTTCGGAGGAGACACAACAAAATTTAACACCAATTTCGCCGGTAATGAGGGGCATGGACGGAGAGGACGTAGAGATGGAGGGCACGCGGGAAGGCAGGGCAAGACCAGAAACACAGTGGTGGGGGCAACACCTAAACAGTGATTCTTTCGATAATGGTGATCCTACGGGCGCGGCTCTCGAAGCGAGAATCAGGGACGAGGAGTCCTCGCGTGGACGAACATCCTCACGGTGGTGGGAGGCGAGCGCGGAGGGCGGGTCAGTCAGCGATCACTTGGCTGTTCGTTCTGATGGGATGGGAGACGATGAGTTCGGCATGGCACGGTCGAGTCACAGACACGCACGCGCTCCTAGAGCATCGCTTCGCGAGATAGCCGAGCATGTGACTACCCCGCGGAATTCACAATTCCCTGGCGATCCCACCAGTTATGCTGGCAGTTCCGCATATCCCCCTGATAGGAAGACTATGTCCGTGTCTCGTTCTCGATCCCGACCCGCTCATTCTCAATCACGAACTCGTACTCCTGTGCGACCAGTCAAGACGAATCTCGATATTGCTCCCCTCCTCACTCTGCTACCGCCTTACCCACGAGTTTACCCAGCAGTGAACAACGCGCACCCTCAACTTGCAGTATTCCGGAACCTTGTGCGGACGCTGAACGACCTGTCTTCTATCACAGAGATCAGGGCTGACTTCAACGCTGCTTCATCAACGCGGAAAGAAACCTTCACCATCGAGTCACTAAAGCGCCGAAACCAACACTCAGAGTACATACAATCCCTCTACAGCATGCCTTCGGGAAATAAGGCCCAAAAACGCCTCAGCTTCGACCAACTCGAAACCCTCAACACCGACTTCCAGAACCGCGAAAACGTTCTCTCTGAGGAATCCCTCAAGTCTGAATTTGACTTGTTCCAATCTCAAGTTGTAGACGCAGTCCACACTGAACTACAGGAGCGCATCTCCGCCGCATCGGCGGCCTACGGCGACCTTTCTGCCGCGATTGTCGCGAACGCGGACAACCCGCTCGGTGGGCAAGAGGAAGGCGGCGACCAAGTCCCTGAACTTCTTGAGAAGCTGACATGCCTGAAATGGGTCTTTGACGTGCGAGAGCAACTCCACCGTGAGGTCTTCGACCTACTATCGGAGCGCAACCGCCGCTATAAGGAAGTGGTAATAACCCCCTTCTTTGCTTCCCGTCTCGCCGACAAAATCCGAGAAGCAGAGGACTTCTTCACAGCAGACGAGAATGCCCGCCGCCTCAGGGCCGACAAAGAATCCCTCACCCGATACGAGGGCTTCCTAGACTTGGTGGAGAGCCACGTAATCAAAGGCGTCGAAAAGCAAATTTCGGCATTCTGGGAGGTTGCGCCGCTGATCATGGAGTGCTTTGAAAAGATCCCGACAAATTTGACGAACGTCCACCCTATTGTCCCACCCGAGGAGTACCATGAAAACCCCGCGTATCTGAGAGAGCCATTGAGGTACCTCCATTCGAAAATTGAAATGGCGGAGAAGTCGATATATCAGTTTGTCGAGGGGCAGACGAATTTGCTCTGCTTACTACACGAGGTCAAGACTTTGAGCGTGGCGGCTGGATGGAAGGTTCGCTTACCGGGCCCCGAGAACGCAAAGATTCAAGAGGAGCGCCGGGAGAAGGAGGAGGCAGTGCTCACGGAGGACTTGAAGGAGAAGGTCAAGATGCTGGAGAGCGAGTGGAGGGAGAGCCTTGGGGGTCTATTTGAGGAGGTGAGGGGGAGAGTTAGAAGGTGGATTAGTGAGGGAGAGCCTGTGGAGTAATTTTTCTTCATTGGTAGGAGAGTCGCTCATCATGTTGGAGGAAGCGGGAGGGCTGGAGAAAAACCCATCTATTATCTACCGGTATTCTACTTACATTCATGTACTGTACATATTCCTCTTCCGGCTTGATACCAATATTTTTATTCCCTTTTTTTCATCCTTTATTTACCCAAGCTTATCATGATTACCTTTTTCTTTCTCCTTACTTTTTCTCTTCTATTATTCATATAAGGGATTGTATTTTACACTCGCTTTCTTTCTCATCACTTTATCGCAACGGACATGCATAGAGGGGCGTAATGTACTTTACACTCGCTTGGAGTTTTTCCCTTTTTCTTCTTTTTTCTCTTTGCTACTTTTTCCGTTGTTTTGGTCTGGGTTTGCTTGCTTGCTTTGCTTGCTTCATTGATTGATCGATCGATCGATGATGGATAGATGTGGTAGGCGGTGAAGCGGAGAATTGTATCGTGAATACCCACCGCTCTTACATACATCGTCAATTATGTTGTGAAGCATTTCGTGTGGTGGTATTGTCGGGGGACAAAAATAACGGCGGTATCAACGGGCGAAAATCTTCGGCAATGACAACGGCCTCCCCCACCAACCCCACTATCATGAAAACCAAAAAAAAATTAGAAAAATGTAAATACATAG
>Ga0307509_10005242_pt1 | contig 18163 bp, 14 predicted proteins | sample 10_EM_MG_FD_202245 | JGI IMG/M metagenome (GOLD analysis project Ga0307509, IMG submission 202245) | Populus trichocarpa ectomycorrhiza microbial communities from riparian zone in the Pacific Northwest, United States - 10_EM | ecosystem: Host-associated > Plants > Roots > Unclassified | place...
GTCGGTGTTTTGATATGAAGCTAATGGTTGTTAAACAGTCTTCAAACGATGGCGTGTAACAGGTTGTTGTGTTCGATCCCAAGGCGCATGGGAATATATGCATGTGGTGAGCAGCAAATTTCCAACATAGGGAATTGGTTTTTAGAAGCGAACGAGTTTCGGGAGTGGAGGGGTAATGAAGGTGGAGCGGATAAAGCTGTCTTATTGTGCTAGCGGAAACTGGAAGTGAGGAAAGAAATATCTAGGGTGGGCAACTGGTTGCTCCGGATGAAGTAGGAATTATCGCGGGTAGCTAGCAATATTAACTCATTAGCGGTCGACAACCTGTGTGATGAGCCGGATGGGGAACGTATTGCAATCGCAATGTTCTACTGCGACTTGCGCAGCCAACAGGAGCTGACAGCTAGCGGCATCATGGGAGCCAGCCTTAGGCAGCTGGTGGCTAGAGAGAGGTCTTGAACGACGAGAATTAAAGCAACAAAAATATGACTTCCGATCAGCGGTGCGCATAACTTGGGGATGAGTGGGGAAGTTCGCTCGTTCGTCTCTAATTATCGAAACGGTCAAGGCAGGAGTAGATATAAATCATAACAAAATCATCCTCCTATCCTTCCATCGATCACCGCAGATATCTAGTCTCTTCTGACTATGTCCCCTCTTCCATGCGTACTGCCGTGCTAGCAAAGGGAGTATATAATAAAGGTTCTATAGATTAGCATCCTCATGGGTTCGACACTTTCGTTATTCTTCCGGTGAATGTATCAATCCCCGGCGCATCTCCGGAGCCTATCCGAACAATGGAACAATAGCTCGGGAATACAGAGCAGCACCTCACGACTTCGAACGAGGGGAAGCGCTGGAGCACGTGCAAGGGATGTTTTGGAAGGCGAAAGCGGAGGTCGGCGGCCGAGATCTGCGATTTCTGGATATGGTGCGCATGCCGAGGCCGGCTCTTGTCGTATTACCATGGGCCTTCATCTGTTGGAAGTCACGAGATGCTGTTCGGCATACTCAAGTTGTTGTTTCAATGTTGGTATTGTTTCCGGGGGTGCGCTGAGGCTTCGGGAATGCGCTTGGGTTTTGGATCGATGGGAGAGCCGAAAGGGAGAGTGAAAGAGTTGGATGCCTAGGGGCTACGAATAGTGGGGATCTTTACCCCCTTCGCTAGCCCGGGAGTACGCAAAAGGGAAAGGGGGGCATACGCGGAAGAGAATGGATATGTGTCGTGATCAATGGAAGGAAGGAGGACGACTTCGCTGTGATTCATATCTGCTCCTGTCTCTGCCGCTAGTTAGTGAGAAATTGATAGCGGTGAACAGGAAGGTAACCGAGAGCTTCCCTCGCCCCTAAGCCGTGCACTGGCTATCTTATTTTTTGTTCTGACAACTCTTGGCGTTTGATTTGGTTGTCGTCGATCAGTTGATCTTTTCAAAATAATCTTTATAAATGCTTTGGATGGGCGTCTTCCTAAGCGTTGACTGATACCTCCCGCGCGAACGAAGGATATGTTCGCGGAGCCACCGAGGACGTGAATACATGCACCTAGGTGGCCTCGGATTGGGGCCGGATAGGCAAGACATTTGACACCCCGGCCTTTAGTACCTACAGCTGCTAGAGGATGACATAAAAATATTTGGAGCTAGAAAGAATGCCCGAACTGTGTGTATCAGTATCCGGTCCCTATTACATGCATGATCTTGGCTAATCGTGGAGCGTAAATTCCTCCTTGTTTCATTAATTATCAATGTTATCCCGGGAGAGGTTGCTATAATATCTCGAGGGGAAGGCTGTTGTATCAAAACCAAATATGGTACTGAACGGGGGGGTAGCACGCAACTTTTCCCTCCGATTGTCACCCCCCTCTACGCTCTCGGCAGAGGCAAGAGTATCCCCTGCAGTGTTGATAGTGCCGAATTTCCCTACGTCGTGCTGAAGAGGCACTAATGAAATTAGAGTATTACTTTGATTGATAGATTCAACCTCGTATAGATGTAAAGCTATCACATGGCTCTGGATGTCGACCAGTAAATATCAACCAGTGCATTACCCCACAGCTATGGCTAACGATACTCTCATATCAGGTTTAGTGCTCCTGTTTATGGAAAAAGATCTGCATCATAACTTGACCCGAAATGCTTTGATATCACTCGATTGACATATCAAGAAAAATGGGAAGCTAGTTTTTTAGTTTGAATTTTAGCGTGATGTAGGGAAATTCGGCGCTCTCAACACTGCAGGGGATATGTAAAGCATAAATCTTCCTTCTACTCGAGTATAGGCCACCATGCAGACCTATTTTCATGTATAGATGTTCTCAACTCATTACATGCTTACTCTCGCACTAACAAAAGCAGAGGATATTCTCTGCAGTCCATGAACAAAAAGGGTACAGTGTAAAAACTCTTGCTTTCTACCCATTCTATTTGACTCTGTATTTTGCAGGCTCAATTATGTTATCTGGTATTTCATCAAGAGCATTCCCGAACTCTAAATCTTTCTAAAACAACGAAACCCCCGTAAGAGTATTCTGAACAGCCGAGGGTTATTAATTATCTAAGGAAGGCAGAAGTTGGACGACGTGACTAAGGCTATGGCCTGGGGAATATGTACACGAAAGCCCTAGCCCTAACGAAGGCAGAAAACCCGAGTAGATTCAAGCCAACATTCCAGAGAATGGAATACCTAGCATAGATATCGAATTTGGAGCGCCCACTGCACACTAGAGAGCTATGAAATGCCTTAGGGTAGAGATGAGGTCCGGGAATTTGGGTCTTGAAAAAGTCCACAACAATTGAATTCTCCGGGCCTGTATTTTGACTTCTCCTAAAGACTAGAGAGCTAAGATATTTATTATTCCGGTGCTAGCCAGATCCGACTTACGCCAAGAATGAATTGTAATATCTTCTCGAAGGGGCTTCGCTAAGTTATACAGAACTCTTTGAATAGAGTCTCGGGTATTTCACTTGCATCTACCGGTGTCATTCCAGTGAATTATATTGCCCGAAGTCATCAAGTATCTTTCAAGACCCCCGAGTGTTGGTTTCCCCCTAATCCTGGTATTGGCCTTCTGCGATCTGCACGCACTGCTGTTCGGGATAGGGTTGAGCTGAAAAACATCCTTGCGCTATAATTGGTTAGCATGATATGGACTTGTGTCCTTGCGCTTTGCGGGATTGTCGGGATGCGTGGGACTTAAATAAGCTACTGGTATCGGTATTATCTATGGTTTGTCCAGAGTATTTGTGACATTACCGGCAGATTTATTTCATCCAGGACACTAAGGGGCTGTTTGGCGTGACGTAGTTTGACTCTCAAACCATGGGTTGTAACTACGGTACTGTTTGATAGACATGAACTTTCCAACTGTGGTTTGAAAGAATTTCAAACAATGGTTAGCAGTCTTGGCTTTTTAATTTTTTAATTTTTTTCTTCTGCGGGGGTTTTTTTTATCATAAGAATTGGATGTCCGGGGGCTATGAGTGGTGGGGGTCTTTGTCGTTCCTTTGTTAGCACGGGTGTGAGAAAGGGGAAGGGGAGACATACATATGGGCATGTGTTGTAGTCCATGGAAGCATAGGAGGACTTTGTTGTGGCTGATATAGATTCCTCACTTTGTCGTTAGTTGATGTACAGTGTTTTGAACGAAGAGAACATCTCTCCTCCTGGATTGTGCGATGGTTTCCCTGGCGTGAACTCTTGGCATTTCGTTTGGTTGTTGCCGTCGCCGTCGACCTATGTCTAAAGATTTAGAGGGAGATGGTTGGGTAGAATTTTTAGGGGTGTAGCTGTCTCCGCTTTTCTTCAGCCTCGCTGGCGAGAATTCTGTAAGACCTCCCATACCGCTAGCATGGCTATCGTTGAAGCATGTCTATATTCGATCGACGATTTGGACACCATGAACTACACATCATATCGGAACTCGGTCGGCAACGGTAATGTCAACTGCAATAACGTAACGAATAGCCACAATAGCCTCACTGTGAACAATGTCATAGCCGATGAGAACCGAGAAATTATGCAGTGGCTCTCGCAAATAGACCCCAGGGGAAGGCATCAGGATGTGCGTACTGATAGGGTCGATGGTGTGGGGAGCTGGCTTTTAGAAACAGAGGAGTTTCGGGAGTGGAAGAGAAATGAAGGTGGGGAAGATAAGGGGATTTTGTTTTGCTACGGGAATCCTGGGGTGGGGAAAACATATCTCACGTAAGTGACTGGCTTATCTGGAAGAAGTCGGAAATATTATATCGCTGATGGTTAGCAATATTAGTTCATTAGTGATCGACGACCTGTGCGATAGACCTTGCGAGGAAGACACAGCTATTGCGATGTTCTACTGCGACTTCCGCGACCAACAGGAGCAGACGACGATCAATATCGTAGGGGCCATCCTTAGGCAGCTGGTGGTCAGGGGCGAAGTGCTGGAGCACGTGCGAAAAGCGTTTCGGGGGGCGAAAATGCAGGTCGGGGGGCGAGGTCTGCGACTTCCGGATATGATACAGATGTTGAAGCAGGTTGTTGCCATATTACCCCAAGTTTATATCTGTATCGATGCTCTCGATGAGTGCCTCTCTGAGCATCTTCTGGAGCTTCTTGTGTCACTGCAGGATATCCTTCGGGAGTCACAGAGGATGCGAATATTTCTCACTGGGAGGCCTCAAGTTAAGGGAGAGATTACAAGGCATTTCACCAGTTGTCTTGCAGTACCTATCAGCCCAAAGATGCATGACATAAAAATATATTTGGAGAGGAAGTTGGAGATGGACATAGAGCGGGGCGCAATGTCTGATGGTTTGCGGGAGGACATTCTGAGAATTATCCCAGAACAGGTCTCAGAAATGTTCGTAGGAACTTCCGTAGTCCCACTTCATGCATGATCTCATATTGACGAGCCGTGATCTGTAGATTCCTCCTTGTTTCTCTAAGCATCAACGCTATCCTGGAGGAAGTTACCATTTCTACCAGAAGGGAAAAATTGAACGAGATGACCAGGGGCAATAATTTGGGGGATGGGTACACAAAAACCCTTGCGCGCATAAGAGCGCAGAAAGGGAGTAGATCCAGGCTTGGAATGGAAGCCTTGATGTGGGTATCCAATGCGGAGCGACCTTTGCACACTAGCGAGCTATGCCATGCCTTAGGCGCAAAGAAAGAATCCCCAGATCTGGATCTTGAAAACGTTCCTGAAATTCAAACTGTCCTGAGGTGTACTTTAGGGCTCGTCATGATCGAGGCATCCTCCTCCACGGCCCGGCTTGTCCATTTCACTCTGCAAGAGTATTTATCCAATGATCCAAGCCTGTTCCAAAGCCCACACTCGATGATAGCAGAAGTTTTCTTGACGTACCTCAATTTTCAGTGTGTCTGGGAGCTTTCTCCAGCTCTTAATTCGGCCCCTTTGGCAGTACCCCTTGTTGAATATGCCTCTTGCTACTGGGGAGAGCACCTAAGAAGGGAGAAGTCCAAGAGTGTGAGCCGGCTTGGACTACAGCTCTTGCTTGGATTCGAATACCATATATCCTCTAAGTTGCTCTTGCTGCATTATTGTAAGAATATATATTGGCGGCATCCAGGCTTTGGGATCCATAGTCTCGGTGGCTGTACGGGGCTCCACGGAGCGGCACTTTTTGGAATTGTGGAGATAGTTGCTGCCCTTCTGGCGACGAAGGAATGGGATGTTAACGCAACAGATACCGTGGGTAGAACGGCGCTCATATGGGCGGTGGTAGGAGATCATGAGGATGTGGTAGGGTTTCTGTTGCAACGGAAGGATGTTAATCCCAACATTGCGGACGCCCGATATGGTCGAACACCACTGTGGTGGGCCGTAAAAGGAAAGAATGAGGGAATAGTAAAATTGCTATTGGAACGAGAAGATGTCGATCCCAACACTGCGGACACCCTATATGGTCGAACGCCACTGTCGTGGGCAATAGAGGGGAGGTATGAGGAGATAGTAACTTTACTCTTGGAGCGACAGGATACCAATCCAAACACTGCAGACACTAAATATGGTCGAACGCCACTCTGGTTGGCTGCGAAGGCGGGGCATGAGAGTGTCGTAAAGCTACTCTTCCACCGAGAAAATATTAATCCCAACACTGCCGACATATGGGATGGTCGAACACCGTTGTCGTGGGCAATAGAGGGCGGGCATGAGAGGATAGTAAAATTGCTATTGGAGCAAGAAGATATCAACCTCGACACTGGGGATCTTAAATATGGCCGAACACCACTCTGGTGGGCTGCGAAGGGGGGTTATGAGAGAGTTGTTGAGTCGCTCTTTGAGCAGGAGGATATTAATCCCAACACTACCGACACCTTGGATGCTAGATCGCCACTGTCGTGGGCGATAGAGGGGGGCCACGAGGGGATAGTAGAGTTGCTATTGGAGACAGAAGATATCGATTTCAACACTGCAGATCCTAAATATGGTCGAACACCACTCTGGTGGGCTGCCAAGGGGGGCCACGGAAGAATAGTAAAGTCACTCTTGGCGCAAGAGAATATTAATCCTAACACTGCTGACACCTTAAATGGTCGAACACCACTGTCATGGGCCATAGAGGGTGGGTGTGAGGGGATAGTTAAATTGCTATTGGCGAGAGAAGATGTCAATCTCGCCACTGGAGATCCTAAATATGGTCGAACACCACTCTGGTGGGCTGCGAGCGGGGGCCACGAGAGAGTAGTAAAGTCACTCTTGGAGAGGGAGGATATTAACCCCAACACTGCCAACACCTTAGATTGTCAAACACCATTGTCGTGCGCCGCGGAGGGCGGACATGAGGGGATAGTGAAATTGCTATTGGAACGAGAAGATATCAATCCTGAGAGTACCGACACCCTATATGGTCGAACACCACTCTGGTGGGCTGTGGAGGGCAGGCATGAAGGGATAGTGAGGTTGCTCCTGGAGCAAGAGGATGTAAATCCAAACACTACCGATACGGTATATGATCGAACACCGCTGTCGCGGGCTGCGGAGGGTGGCCATGAGGGGATAGTAAAGTTACTCTTGGAGCGAGAGGATATCAATCCAAACATCACCGACACCCTATATAGTCATACACCACTGTCGCATGCCGCCGAGGGCGGATATGAGGGGATAGTAAAATTGCTATTAGAGCGACAGGACACCAATCCAAACACTGCCGACACCCTATATGGCCAAACGCCACTATCCAGGGCCGCCGAGGGCGGACACGAGAGGATTGTAAAATTGCTATTGGAGCGAGAGGATATTAATCCCCAGATACCAAGCCTCATGGGGAAAACAGCCCTTGAGTTAGCTGCGTCCCGGGGGCATGCAGGAGTTGTGCGATTACTCTCAAAACCTAAACTCTCTCTTCCTGTCCTAGTAGATACCGGGGGAGCCGGGGACATGGAGATGAGGACTCTGCCACCATGGAACATCTTGAACAGCAATAGCAAGAAAAGAACAACCTATCCCAGCGATGGAGGAAAGCAGCGAAAGAAACACCGAGCATCCCTCACCTAACTCGTCGGACAAAATTCCAACACCCTTCGCCTTTCTCGTCGGTCTGCAATCCAACATCGAAGTCCCTTTTCCCCAGTACTGGGCCCCGCTTTGAAGTAGCGATTCTTTCCTTTGTCACTTGATATTTTTCTCTTCTACATTCTCTCTCCTATCAGCCCCACCTTATGCGCCATTTTATCTTTTACCATTTTGTAGACGATTGATACATTCTACCTGATCTTCGACATATAAACACAAACTCATACACGAGCGCGGATAGGAATTAACCTTAGAGTCCTATGGTAGGGTGCGGGCCATAATCTCTGCTTTCCCCTCTCACTCCCTTTTATCCTTCCCGTTAGCCTTTTTCATTTCTCTTGTACTGGGCTGTGCAACACTGCATATAGCTTTCCATTACCTGTAAACTCGTTTTCTCTGCTTGCTTAGAATTTTTCTCTCTCTCTTTCGCTTTCTCTTTTTGGAATGCTTAGTTATAGCAAGATGCACCACCTTACCCTCTAAGCCTTCTAATCTTCCATCACTCATGGTGTGTGGCGCTAGAGATCATGATTTCTGCATGAAAATTCGGCAATCCCCCCACAACTTCCTGGCCAGGGTGGTAGCGATGAGATTTATTTGAAATTACCTATACACACGATGCAATTCACCTCCCTAACAGACACACTTCACAAAGGGTCTCAGCTAGCCCAACTACCTTATCTCAGGAACGAGTGCTCAGTCATGATGGTCTTAACAGGATGTACCCTTCACAATTCCCCCGGATCCCCCCTGGGAGTAATCAAAACACATAGGATAGGCAAATAACTGTAATTTCAGATGGGTGATATAACAACCTTCATGATAGGAAATTGATTTGCTCTAGATCGGCCCCCACACTTCCCCAAGATGTTTTAGGCCGGTATGCATGGTATGCAGGATAAGTCATTAATTCCCGTAGTAAGAAACTCACTACAGTCTTTTTTCTTCTTCACTTAAATTATAATACTAGATGTACTAGGGGTCTACTGTTTTTCCTCTTCCTATTTGTGGTTTCTGCTGACTGTAGTGGGGAGAAGCTTAGCTCATTCAGTCATTTGATCTCTCTTCTTTCACTTTGCTTTCTTTTGGGAAATTTGTATTTCCATAGTAGAATATTTTGTGCATGAGGACCTAGGGGGCAGTGAGGGGGAAATAGACCTAGGTGCAAAAATAAGTTTGTGCAATGGCCGGATGATGGTGGAATGAGAAGACTAATATCCCATCGCCTTCAAATTTGGTCCTTCCTCAAATTCGCATTTTCGTCCACCCTAGTTGGCTATTACCCATGCTGGTCGATGCACACCATATTGTTGCTGATGTAGCTGGTATAAAACCCGACATGAATACTCTTAGCCCAGAATCTGGGTTCAAGGAGGCAAAGAATTTGAGCTTGGGTAAGATGATAGTGCTGTCTACTTGTGGAGGGAATATCTCGCTAAAGCCTGTTGTAGTATCAAGAAATATCTAAATAGTTGAAGAGTATTGTCTTGTTACTGACTTACCTTCTTGAGGTAGTCGAATCCCTCCATGTCTAAAAATGCTTATTTTGCACTTCCCACATGTGTAGCCACTCACCTAGGTGTCCAAGGATTTTAGGTTAACTGAAAATAGCCGGTTTTCCTACCTCCTAGATCTCCTCGGGCAAGCTCTTTAATGTGGTCATTAAAGTAGAACTAGGCGCCGTGTGCAGGACCCCAGTGGTTCTTTCCCAAGTTCTTAAAGATATTCAGACTTCGTTGGAAGATGTCAAAGCAGGGATCTTTATCCTGCCGACAGTAACGGGATCTAGCTTGTTCAAAGTATAAATTCTGATCTCTCCTATTTCCTTGTACACGAGTGTAGAAATTCGGATCCAAGTCTCGCTAAGGTATTTTGCCCGGGGAGCGGATCGGATAGGGAAAAAAATCAATTAAAACGCACCAAAATAGTAGAAAATAGGAAAATCTTAGAACTATGGGTGATGCTAAATTAGGAAGGGGAGTCCCCATTCATAAAGCCAGGTATTTCTGGGAGCATATCATGGTAGGTTGGCTTTTGTTTGAGCTGAACCTGGAAATTTTATTCTATCGAGTCTCTATAGTGAGGATATTGCACGTTAGCAGAAGTAACCGAATATTTGGCGCTGCAATGGTCCACCACCTAGCACCTGAACCCTACCCCCTCACTCCCGAATCCACCATACCTTTACCGGCAGCAAAAAAAATCTCAATTAGGAATATAGATGACACAAGATATTAATTGAGATTATATATTTATATTATTTTTTAAATATTTATTTGATTGTGGTTTTGGTTGTCACTTGTTGAGTTGGGTGTTGGCAAAGAAGGGCGATTGCATGCTGATGTTCGGTTACTTATGCTAAGGTGCAATATATTCAGTACGAAATTCACGGATAAACAAATTCACTTTAGCCCTTTGTCCACTTCCCTGCCCGGTACCTTGTGTTAGCAGCAGAGAAAGATGCAGCTGGAATCCGGCCTCGCTAACTTGCGGCTATCTTCATGATAGGGATAGTTTACCGACGGTAGAGAAGGTTGGACTCGCTGAGCCCTAGAACCTATTCGACTGCAATCAGGGGTTCAAAGAAAGTTTTTCAGAACCTAAGTTTACTGCATATGGATTGGAAATAGTGATATCATACCAAGTAAGTAGGAAATCGAGTTCCGGTATAGATAGATCTTGGGGTGTGTTTGGGAGGAAGAAAGCTATGCAGAAATATTATAAACAGTTAGCACTGCCATCACCCAGATCTGTTATTCGCCTACAAGTACTTAGTTCGTAACCTAGATACTACTACTCGCTTGTCTTTGCCAAGAATACCTCCGCCAGCGGATATTTTGCTGGAATTCTCACCAAATATTCAGCCCCCCACGAGGTATTCTTGGCAAAGACGAGCGAGTACTTATGACTTTAAAGGAAGGAATGAGGGGCTTGTTTAAATTTTACCTCCGTAGGTGGATTTTCAAAACCTGGTCCTGCTGTTATTTTCACAAGCATCTAGCTTCTGAAAATGTTTGGTTTGGTGTCATGGCGACCACTTCGACTGTTTTCAAAACCGCAGGATCTGTCCAAACCACGGGCATCAACTCTCAAACCTAGGTTTATACGCCTCCCGAACAGTCCCTTAAACGGGTAGTTATGCTAGTTTCTGACAGGAAAATCTCATGTTTTATCGGCAATTGTGGGCAATTTAAGAAATACCATTAGATGCGCGGGGATACAATTTTTTTATTATTCTACGGCTACATTTCACGCGGCACTGGAGGGATTGGCTATCCCTCCGCCCGAGTACAAGTACCCAGTGTCGGTGCTCTGTTGGGTGATCTCATGTCTCACAACAATCAGTGCCTAGGCATTTGTTGAGAGGGCGCTGGTTGGACGGTAATTTTCGCGGTTGGAGCCGCCCCCTGTTTTTTTCTTCTTCAGCTATGCTTGCGAAAACTTCCATAAAACCTCCCATACCACTATCGTAGCCCCCATTGCAGCATATCTATCTTCGACCGACGGTTTAGACACACTATGCACTTCACATGTAATTGGAACTGGTTCGGCAAGGGCAATCGCAAATGCGCTACCGTAACCAATAGCCATAACAACATAGTTAATGTGAACAAAGTCACAGCCGATGAGAACCCAGAAATTATGCAGTGGCTCTCACCACTGGATCCTAGAGGAAGGCATCAGGATGTGCGTACGGACAGGCTCGACGGTGTGGGGAATTGGCTTTTAGAAACAAACGAGTTTCGGGAGTGGAGGAGTAATGAAGGTGGAGCAGATAAGGCGGTCTTATTTTGCTACGGGAATCCGGGAGTGGGGAAGACGTATCTAAGGTGAGTAGCCGGTTCATCTGGAGGCGGCAGGAGTTATCGTTGACGGCCCGCAATATTAGTTCATTGGTGATCGATGACTTGTGCGATGAACCTTGCGAGGAGGAAATTGCAATCGCAATGTTCTACTGCGACTTCCGCGACCAGCAAAAGCAGACAGCGATCAACATCATAGGAACTATTCTTAAGCAGCTGGTAGTTAGAGGCGAAGTGCCGGAGCACGTGCGAGCGGCGTTTCGAAAGGCGAAAAATGAGGTCGGGGGTCGACGTCTGCGGCTTCCAGATATGATACGGGTGCTGAAGCAGGCTATTGCGATATTCCCGCAGGTTTTTATCTGTATTGATGCTTTGGATGAGTGCCTCCCTAAGCATCTACTGGAGCTTCTTGCATCGCTAAAGGGTATTCTCGAGGAGTCACCGAGGACGCGGATATTTGTCACTGGGAGGCCTCAAGTTGAGGTCGAGATTGCAAGGCATTTCACCACCAGTGCAGTACCCATTAGTCCGAAGACGCACGACATAAAAAGATATTTGGAGAATAAGTTGGAGAAGGACACAGAGCACTATGCGATGTCTGCAGGTTTACGAGCGGAGATCCTAAGAATCATTCCGGAACGGGTCTCGGAAATGTGCGTAGGAGAATCCAAAATCCACCTCATGCATGATCCTATATTGACCAATCGTGGCGGATAGATTCCTCCTTGTTTCGCTCACCATCGATGCTATTTTGGGAGAGGTTACTATCGCTGCGAGGAGGGGAAAGTTGACCGAGATGACCAAAGGGAATCATTTGGGGGATGCGTATGCGACAACCATTGCACGAATCAGGACGCAAAACGAGTGTCGATCTAGGCTCGGAATGGAAGCCCTGATGTGGATATCAAATTCGGAAAGGCCATTAAAAACTGGCGAGCTATGTCATGCCTTAGGAGTGGAGATAGGATCCGCTGATCTAGATCTCGAAAACATTCCTGAAATTCGAACTATCTTGGGATGTTGTTTGGGGCTTATCACAGTTGAGGCATCCTCCTCCACCGTCAGGCTTGTCCACTTCACTTTGCAAGAGTATTTATCCAGTAATCCGAGCCTCTTCCAGAGCCCACACTCGATGATAGCGGAGGTTTGTTTGACGTACCTCAATTTTCAACGTGTCCGGGAGCTTTCGCCAACTCTTTGTCCGGCTCTGGTAACACTCCCCCTAGCTGAATATGCTTCATATTATTGGGGAAAGCATTTAAGAAGGGGGAAGACGGAGAGGGTGACTCCACTTGCTCTCCGGCTTCTGGTTGCGTTTGAAGAGCATATATCCTCTCAGCTGCTCTTCGTGCTTTATTATAATGACATATATGGGAAGGTTCCGTGTACCATCTGGCTTAGCCCTAAGCCCTTTACGGGGCTCCACGCGGCGGCAATATATGGGATTGGGGAGCTAGTTGCAGCACTATTGGCGATGAAAGAATGGGATATTAATGCAAGAGATACCATCGGTCACACGGCACTCTCGTTGGCGGCTCTAGGAGGCCATGAAGATGTCGTAAAGCTACTATTACTGCCGAAGGATGTCAATACCAACACCGCAGACACTAAATTTGGTCGAACACCCCTCCTGTGGGCCACGATTGGTGGACACGAAACAATTGTCAAGTTGCTATTAGAACAAGAGGATATTAGTCCCAACACTGCTGATATCGCACACGGTCAGACGCCCCTCGGGTGGGCAGCGCAGCTCGGGGGTGAAGGAATAGTCAAGATGCTATTGGAACGAAGGGATATCAACCCCAACACTGCAGACACTCAATATAGTCGAACACCGCTCTGGTGGGCTGCTCAGCGCGGGCACAAGGGAATAGCACAGTTACTATTAGAGCGAAGAGATATCGATCCCAACACCCCAGAAATAAATGGCCGAACGCCACTCTTGTGGGCTGCAGAGCGCGGGCATGAGGACGTGGTGGAGTTACTGTTACAGCGAGAGGATATTAATCCCAACGCTGCGGACATCGTGTCTGGCCAAACACCACTTTTGCGGGCTACGATAGGTGGGTATGAAGGAATAGTAAAGTTGCTATTAGAACGAGAGGGTGTCAATCCTAATACTGCAGACACTAGGTATGGCCGAACACCGCTCTGGTGGGCTGTGCGAGGTGGGTATGAGGGAATAGTAAAGCTACTATTGGAGCGGGGCGACATCAATCCCAACATGACAGACACCGAGCATGGTCGGACACCGCTCTGGTGGGCTGCACAGAGCGGGTATGAGGGAGTAGCAAAACTACTATTGGAGCGAGACGATATCAATCCCGGCATGGCTGATACCGAATATGGTCAAACAATGCTCTTGTGGGCTGCTAAGCATGGGCATGAGCGGGTAGTAAAGTCGGTGTTGGAATGGAAGGATATAAATCCCAACATTCCAGACACCTTCTATGATCGAACGCCACTCTCCTGGGCAGCGGAGAGCGGGTGCGAGGGAATAATACAGTTGCTATTGAAGCGGGAAGATATCGATCCCAACATTGCAGACAGCAAATATAGCCGAACGCCGCTCTGGTGGGCCGCGCAAGGGGGGCATGAGGGACTAGTAAAGTTGCTATTGGAACGAGAAGATATCAATCCCAACACTTCAGACACCTTTTATTACCGGACACCACTCTTGTGGGCCGCAATGAGCGGGTCTGAGAGGATAGTAAAGTTGCTATTGGAACGAGAGGATCTCAACCCCGATATACGAGCCCTCAGCGGCGAAACAGCCCTTCAGCTTGCTGCGTCCCAAGGGCATGCAGGAGTTGTGAAATTACTCTCCAAACATAAGCTCTCCCTTCCCCCTCCAATATATATCGGAAGGGCCAGGCTGCCAAAAAGGGACATCTTGAACAGCGATAGCAAGAAATGAAAATCCGTCTCCACAATGAGGAAACTAGCGAAGGGAACACTCGGCGCTCCTCATCTAAGTTGTTCAGACTTACCTCAGCCTTTGCTATGCATCTGCCTTTCACCATTGAAGCCCCTTCCCACTTCTACTCGACCCCCCGAAATAGCAACCCTTACCTTCCTTATTTCCCTCTTAATCATCCTGTCCCATTTTCCCACTCTTACTGGTGCTTCCCTATCATCCATTTCACCACTGCCACTTCATAAGTGACTGCTATATTATACATGCTGGGCAGATGTGGGCAAAAACTTTCTACTCTTCATCCGATGCATAAACGTTAGCTCATACACGAGCATCGGTGGGAATTAGCCCTGGGAGTCCCATGGCTGCCAACAGCGCATAGTCTATATGTTCCTCTTTTCTCATTTCTTTTCGTCTCTTGCTTGTATTGTGCGTGGACAAAATTAACCGATCACGGGGGTGAGAGTGGCAACGCATCGCTTGCGGGCCTCCACAAAATCATTACCACCCAAAAGCCACCCCATAATACTTTCTCTTTTTTTACTAAGGCTGATGGATGGTATACAAGTGCTGAATACTGCCATGTATTTAAATTATTTTTACTTATTTTTCTTGGTTGGGTTGGGGTGGTTTTATCGAGGCGGTTGACAACATCAGGGCGAAAATAATGAGCCTTCGTTGATTGGCTAATTTTGTCCACGCACAATATACGGGCACAACACCATCCTTCTTTTTCGTTAGACTCATCCTGTTTCTTTGCTTATCTAGATCACTTCTTCTAGAATACTATATTACAACAATGTATTATATCTTCCCCACTATTTTTTTTTATAGCGCTCTTCCCCTCACAGCGTATCGTGTCGCGTGTGGTGGCCTTTGGATGGGAATTCAGCGGTGTCACCGGCTTTGCTAACATACAAAATCATAATCGGGGGATCTCTAAACCCACCCCTAATAGCCTGAATACGAGTGCTGGGTAATGACGGGATTCAGCACAGCCCGCTCTATACAGCCCCCGGATGCCCAGGGGGGCGAAAAAAACCCTTGATATAATTAACTAATATCCCAAATGGTAGCTAAATAAAGGGACCGCCATCCCAATAGAAAATTGATTAGTTCTTTACTAGTCTCCACTTCTTTTTGTGTGTTTTAGGTACGGTATACTGATGGAAGTCCCATAATGTGCAGGGGAAGCTGCCGTCGTAGACTCGTAGAAGCGCCGCTATGAAGCCTCCATGAAATGAGCTTTTCCCCAGGAAGGCCCGGACAAAAAGTCTGTTCATCGTGTTGACAATTCACAAAGGTTCCATACCTGAGAGATAGTCGGAACATTGATAGGAAGTGGCTGAGAGGATCTGGGTTTGATAACGGTTGCACGATTGGGTAGTATGGTATCAGAAGAGTGACGGTATGTTTGGTTGAGACGTTAGCTGAAGTAGGAACGTTAGGGATGCTTTAGGAATTGGCATTAGGAAAGACTAGAGGTTAGAGATTAAGGTTTACCAGGAGTTGCAACATATGTTACATTAGTATCACACTATGATGGTGAGGAAACGGACTGCGATGTCAGAACTGCGATGTCAGAACTGCGAAGGATCGCGGGAGATAGGAAAAGTGGTGTAAGGGGATGAAACTAAGGGGATGGAATTAGGGAAAGGAAGTTTCGGGAAACTTCTGAGGAGTTGGGTGGATAGAGCGAAGATAGGAGGAAATTGTTGGGGGTGTTGCGGACTAAGAGTTCTTTCTGTAAAGTCAAGTTTGTGTATATAGAACACGTCCGGAGACGTAGAAAGAATAAGAATCTTAATAGACTCTCTACCGAACATAGTCTTATTTTTATTACATTGTACTGTAAAAGTGATGATGCACTTGCGCTTTGCAAAAGTTTCCGGAAGTGTCGACTTTGGCTTGATGCTAACTTAGATATCGCCACCAAATAAAATGTGCCGAGCAATGTCTCCACTTTTCCGGAAACTTTTGCAATGCGCAAGCATCGAGAAGGGAAGGCAATTCTAAAACTAAATACATTTAGCGAAAAACTCTTATTAGTCGACCTATTATCACATAATTCCGGAAAACTAGTTCTCTAAGGGCACTAAACCTAGTAATAGTCCCATTCATACCGTAACCCGACATACCGCGATGGGGTTGCTCCATCATATACTATACAAGTGGGATGGGCTGTGGATTCCCCAGGTGAGAATCCCAGATTGCGTATGAGTTACCAGATATCTCCATGCCGCATTGGCTCTTCTTCGCGGTCCACATTTAGGCCTGCAAAGTTCTGTAGTAACTGGGACTATTCTCTTCTTTTTTCCTGCAATGAATACCTTACTCGTGGTGGCGTCATGTAGGACATCTTAAAAATTGGGATAAACACTAATGGTTGGTTAGATGCTCGTCTCAAACAGAAGGAATAACGTATGTAAGACTATTCACTGGCTTGCTTCTTCAACAATTGTCCGTGGGAGGGACATTTAAGTACAAAAAACAAGAACTACTCTTCCGGGAGTATTCCGAACACGATCATTCCATTTCTGTCACTTCTCAAGCCATTTTCTTACCCCTCTTTCCGCTCTTTTCTTCCCCGCTTTTCTTCCTTGCTTTCTCAAGTCATCTTTTCGGATGGTTCACCGAGTGCCAGACTCAACGGCAAATCCTCCGGCATCCTTCCGGCATATTCGAACCAAGGAGGAGAGTCCCACAGCGTCGGGTAAGGTCGGGGTGAACATCGGTGATTAACAATAGTACAGGTACATTACCAGGACTCCGAAAGCCACCAGCGGATTCTTAACCTTTGTATCTATTGAGTACTTTGTAGTTTCTGATATGCCGGTATTATATCATCTCTAATGGGTTTGGAGTGGCTGAACTTTACTAGATACTATAAGGTGTACTCGGATATATAGTCACATGACAGACTCTGGGACAAGATTTGCTTGTAAGTTTGTGGCGCAGATTGCTCCTCCGCAATTGCATTAGCCTCGGTTGTGTTATTAGGATTGAAATGGTTGGGCAGTAATTTCATGAGAGCGCTAGGAGCCGCATCACTTCTCTTTTGAGCCCGGAGGTTCGAATTCCACAAAACCTCTAATATCGCTACCAGAACTCCTGATGGCATATCTACATTCGACCAACGTTTGGACACACGATGGACGGCAGGGCCTATCCGCACTTGGCTAATGCCGGCAAAGTTGATTCCTATAACATTACCAAGTCTTTTTTTGTGTTACGGGAATCCGGTGGTAAGGAAGGCTTGTCGTGGGTGAGTGACTGGCTACCCCGCACGAAACCGGAACTGCCGCTGATGACCAGCAATATTAACTCATTAGTTGACAGTAGCCTGTGTGATGAGCTACCGGTACGTGAGGAAGAATTTGCAGTTGCAATGTGCTACTAACTTTACCACTTCCCTAGCAAACAGGAGGAGACAACTACCGACATCATACATGTAGGAACCGCCCTTAAGCAGCTCGTGGTTAGGGGAGAAGCACCCTCGGATGTCTTAAGGGGCGGAAATAGAGGTCTGCCATCCAGGTCTGCGGCCTCCCGATCTGGCACAGACAGTGTTCCCAACGGGCCAGGCCGGCTAGGCTTCGGTAAAGCCGGGCCCGGCCTGTCCAAATTCTCTCGGATCTAGCCTGGCCCGAGCCTTCAGGCCTGGTTAAGCCTGAGCCTGGCCTGGTCTGGCCCGCCTATAGGCCATATAGGCTTTGTCCCGGCTGCCTGATAGGCCGGCCTGGCCTATATAGCCTAGGCCGGCCTATACGGCTTCGGCCGACCAACTCATAGTGAGCGGCTGCTCTGTGTCAACAGCAAAATTCACGGTAAATGTTTCCCAATTACGGAATATGATTAAAAATAAAGTAACAGTTTCGCTTATTAGCAAAAAAAAACACAAAAAAATACTAGAGGTAGTGAATTAAT
>Ga0307509_10005243_pt1 | contig 18162 bp, 15 predicted proteins | sample 10_EM_MG_FD_202245 | JGI IMG/M metagenome (GOLD analysis project Ga0307509, IMG submission 202245) | Populus trichocarpa ectomycorrhiza microbial communities from riparian zone in the Pacific Northwest, United States - 10_EM | ecosystem: Host-associated > Plants > Roots > Unclassified | place...
AACGGGTTCTGTTTGTTTCCTGATCGTGAAATCATTTTCGTCCGTCCGTTGGTTCTTTCCGTGGTTTGGGGTTAGTATTGCTTCCGGGTGAATACTATCTGTCCGAGCGAAATCGTCGTCTCAGTACCCTAGATAATCAAAATCCCGAAATGGAAAAAGTGTTTAAAATAAATATAAAATAAATAAATAAGAATACACCGAACAATCTCTCACTATGATGGAGAATAATCATGCTTGCTAAGAAATTGAAGTTTGCTAAGAAATTGAAGTTTGCTAAGAAATTGAAGTGCGGGAGGCAACAGCTGCAAAACCTCGCCCTTTTTCCATCTTGCACTTGGTTTACAATTCGCTCCCGCGGAGTGCGTGCACCCAGTGCAAAATCTCGATATTGTGAATTGTGCGACTCTTTTTTCCATGCGGGGTTGTTGTCTATGATAGTTGGTGGTTTGTAGCCTCCTCCGCTTCAGAGAGTACGGTAGTATACTGTTGCCCAGGTTCTTGTTTTTTAGTATCATCACACAAGGCGGCTGAATGGCTCCTCCATGGGCGAAATCTCCGCCCGGAATCACCTCATGGGGGAGCACATTTGGCTGTCTTCCCGGAACCGGATTCAATCCGCTATGCCCTACTTAGAGGGGTTGTTCATGCAGATCGTTTACGTCAGCGATCTTCTTCCGCCTCCATGGCGAGAGGAGCACGTGATCGAGTGATATCTGGTGGATAAGGCATACCGGAAGTTACCGGGTGATAGAGAGAAGATAGTAACATGGCAGGGGAGCCCGGCAGTACTCGTACACATAGGGTCCCCCTCAGCAAATCCGCTGCTATGGTAGCTACAGTTTGGAGACAAGTAAAGAGGAGGGTGGTGGTTAGCTACGGGGTGAAATATAGTCGACGATGGCCTGATTGGGAGTACTTGTGTTTCTTGCGTCACTGGGTCCCATCCCCTTTGGGGGGGTGGGAAATCGGTACCCTCGTGAACTAAAGTCCTCCGATGGCAACTGCCGGGACGGTAAACTCTCGATAAATCTACCATCGGGTGGCCTGAAGTGTTTGAGTGCCATTGTGAACATCAAGATAGATTTACTCGCCAAATGCAAAAGTATCCGGAAAAGGTGACATTCTGCACGGACCTGCTCTCGAATGGCAAGAATTCAACATCCAAAAGCTATTAAGAAATCAAGGGCTAAGGTTGGCGCCTTTTCCGGATACTTTTGCATTTGGCGAGTAAATTTAGTCCTGATAGCAGAGTATCACGAGGCAGGTGTGGTGAATCTGGATGCGCGATGGTGTTGTGAAGTGCCGGTTGCATGGGATGTAGGCTGGTGTGACATCACACCACATAATCTGATGTAAGCTGTCACTACACCAACCCTTGGGGTGTGTAGTACGAGTGCTAATCATTAGCGAGGCGGACTCGAGTTCTGCAGGCTAAAGTTACGTGTGTGTAACTATATGGGCAGCCAAAGCCAATCTTAACTCCATTCCTCTCGGTTGGAAAAGGTCAGGCACACTTGGGCTCGGTGGTTTGACGATATTCGAACTTTGATTGGCTAATTTGTCCAGGAACCAATCACGGCAGTATCCTCACCTACGAGTACCCTTAACCCCGGCACACATGTACGTCATGTTTTGTTTGATTTTTCGCCTCGCCCCCACTTCATGTCCACTCAGCGGCATTATTTATTCGCCGGGTGCCTCTAGCGAAAAATTATATACTACAAGCCCGTTATCACCCAGATATCTCTATAAGGTCCTTTGAGATCGTGATTAGAAATCCAAGCTACATCTTTCCGCTATGATGGCACAAGTAGGAGGCAGCTTCAAATCGTTCATCAGAATAATATCTCGGCCTTTTGCAATAGGATCTACCATTCGGAAATGGAACATGAAGAGAAAACGCAAGTTCAGGGATGAGTGGAATTGTCATGTCCAGGTATCTACCCGCTCTTTCGCTGCTCAGCCGCAACACAAACTGACCAAAATAAAAATCAGCAATTTAAACCATACAAGCTCAACAAGACAGTTCTCTCTTTCCTCTTCTATACGGGGGTGCCAGAACACCTAAGGACGGTTGAATCCAATGTCCTCCACGCTGCTGATACGGCTGCTTTGGACTACCGCTCCACCCAGATGGCACAGTGCAGTATGACAGGTGTCGCTGGGGCACTAATAGCCCAGATAACCAACTCCTCCCTCCAACTGCAATATATGCTGACAGTAAACCCGATCGTCCCGGCACTGTGTACCAGCAGCCTCGTTATCGCATTACTCTGCGTGTACTATTCCTTCCGGATGCATTATTCGTTGGCCAAGTGTACATTCGCAGAGGACTTGCGCACCGCATTTACAGAGAGGATTCCTGTTGGGACTCGTGGGGGCTGTGGAGAGGGAGGACCGGGGAGTGGAGAGGGGGGTGAGGAGACGGGGGTGAGCGATAGGCGGTTGGAGGAGGGAATCGCAGAGCCGATAGAAGAAGGGGGGGGGAGAATTCTTGCGTCCTATAAGGCCACATTAATGCTTTGGTTGCCCCTATATTTGCTTGTGCTAGCCATATCATCGTATCTTGTAACTATATTCTTGTACTGGGGTTTTGCGGCAGGAATGGATTTGGAAGGGAGGCGGAAGGAGAGCACCGTGGTTAGTTTCCATGTTTCGGCACCTCCTTTAGTATCTCGGGCTGACAATGAATTTCTAGGTCGTTGCACTAACAGGGTACTTATTGTTGGTGGCTGGATATCAATGGATCATAATCGTGATGGGAAGGAAGGGTTGAGCAGTCTTCACAGCGGGGCAGTTCGCCAGTCCTGAAGGCGAACTGCAGCGGATAAGATTATGTCTCCCCGTTCGGTTCTAGTCGAAACCTGCCCTGCGACTCACCTCCAATGCCCAAGGCCCCGCTCCTTTCTTGGGGAAGTGTTTCATAGTATTGGCGGAGTTTTGGGAGGAATGTTAGTTACGTTTCTCATCGGCGCAAGTGGTAGTGTTAGAAGCGGTAACCACGATTGCAAAGACTAATGGTCCGAAGAAATCATGTTACGAAAAAAGGGTCGGAGGAGCGGTTTATATAGTACTCTTCTCATCAATACCGATGCTGGACCTTGTGTTTTCAACTATCTTTCAGCGTGATATACGTGAGACCTCACCATGCTCGCACGCCATTTCCTCGGACTGCCTCAACAAACTAGGTATGCTACACAAAGAGTTGACCCCTTGGTAAAAATACCCACAACAAGGAAGGACATTTAATCCTAGTCAAAATCTTACCCCGCAAGTAAGCTCGAGCAGGATCCGAGCATTGTGACACCACAGATATTCTAATTATTGTGAAGTAAGAGCCCCTCCTAAAACACCACCAACTCTCTCAACTCGATATCTCTGTATCGCCGCACGGTCATCCGCAGCTATCTGTGAGAAAAAGTGGCTCACAAAGTCAACAACTATTCGCCAAGTTCGCCCCGCTCATGTAGACTAACTTAGTGCTTAACTTAGTCGGGGAAATAGCAGCTGCTTCAGTACCGTCACACAAAGCGGCCGAATGGTTTCTCCATTAGCGAAATGTTCTGCCTGAAATGGAGGAGCACATCCGGCGATCTTTCCAGAACCGTATCCAATCCAGGTGTTGAGAGCTATCTAGTGGGAAGGAGTGGAAGCGAGTAGTTACACAGGTTCAGAAGGAGAGCGGTCACCGGAGAAAGCGAAAGACTTGTATTGCTTATTGAACGAGAAGAGGATTGAGTGAGGAAAAGAAAGAAGAAAAGAAACAGAGAAGGAAGAGAGAAGAGGGGCGAAGATTTTGAGAGGGACAGGGGGTGACGCAAGTGGTCACGAGATATCACTCGTAACCACAGCAGCAGACAAGAAGAGAGCACTCCCGTGACTACAGTTTACAACACCAGGCTTATAGAGGGTTGTCATGCAGAGCATTTACGTCAGCGATCTTCTGCTGTCATGGTGAGGGAGCACGGGATCGAGTGATATCTAGTGGAGACAAGCAGCGAGGGAGATGGTGGTTAGCTGCGGGGTGAGAGAGAGTTGACGACGGGCCGGACTGGGAGCACTTGTGTTTCTTGCGTCACTGGGTCCCATCCCCTTTAGGAGGCGTCGGGAATCGGTACCCCCACAAACTAAAGTCCCCGAGGGCAACTACCGGTACGGTAAACTCTCGATAAATCCACCATCGGGATTGGGGACTTGGCACACTGGCACGAGGTATGCTCAATATGCCAAGAGGACGGGTGACCGGCCATGATGGTGGAATGAAGTGTTTGGGTGTCATTGTGAACATCAAGATACTCGCCAAAGGCAAAAGTATCCGGAGGCAACATTGCGCACGGACATGCTCTTTAATTGCAAGAATGTAACACCTAAAAGCTATTAAGGAATCAAGGGCTAAGGTTGGCTCCTTTTCTGGGCACTTTTGCATTTGTCGAGTAATCCTGATAGCAGAGTATCACGAGGCAGGTGTGGTGAATGGTGAATCTGGATGCGCGCTGGTGTTGTGAAGTGAGCCTGGATGCCTGGGACGTATTCTTGTGTGACACCAGACAATCAGAATCTGATGTAAGCTGTCACTACACCAACTCTTGGGATATATAGTAGTAGGTGTGAGGATTAGTGAGGCGAACTCGAGTTTTACAAGCCAAAATTACATGTGTGTAACTATATGGACAGCCAAAGACAACCTTGGTTCCATTTTCCTCGGTAGAAAAAAGTTAGGCAGACCTGAGCTCGATGGGTTGACGATATTCAAACTTTGATTGGCTGATTGGCCGTGGAGCCAATCAGAACAGTCTAGACTCACTTACTTTTAACCCTTAGTACACATTCACGACATATTTGTTTGATATTTCGCCTCGCCCTCACATCTTGTCCACTCAGCGGCGTTATTTATTTTGCCGGGCGCCTCCAGCGAAAAATTATAACTACAAGCCCGTTATCACCCAGATATCTCTAGAAGGTCTTTTGAGATCGTAGTTGGAAATCCATGCTACATCTTTCAGCTATGATGGCACAAGTAGGAGGCAGCTTCAAATCTTTTTTCATCAGAATAATATCTCAGTCATTTGCAACAGGATCTACCATTCGGAAATGGAGCGCGAAGAGAGAGAACAGGCTCCGTGCTTCATGGAAGCGTCACGTCCAAGTATCTACCCACTCTTTCGCTGCTGAGCCGCAACATTAATTGACCAGAATAAAAATCAGCAATTTGAACCATACAACCTCAACCGATTCGTTCTCCTTACGCTCTTCCTCACCCGTATGGCAGAACTCTTGAGGGCGGTTGAATCTAATATCCTCCTCGCTAGTGACGCGACTGCTCTGGACTACCGCTCCACTCAGATGGCACAGTGCAGCATGACGGGTGTCGCGGCAGCACTAGTAGCCCAGGTAGCCAGCTCTTCCCTCCAGCTGCAATATATGCCGACAATACACTGGATCGTCCCGGCACTATGCACCAGCAGTCTCGTTATCGGATTGCTCTGCGTGTACTATTCCTTCTTACTTCATTATTCGTTAGCCAAGTATGCATGTGCAAGGGACTTGCGCACCGCATTTGCACAGAGGGCCCCTGTTGGGATTGTTGGGACTGCCGGGACTGCCGGGACTGCTGGGGGTGGTGGGGAGGGCGGGGGAGTGGAGACGGGGGAGAAGAGCGCAGGGAGAGAGGGGGGGGTGGCGAGGGAGGAGAGGGCGCGGGGGTGGGAGGTACGCAGTTGGAAGAGGGAATCGCAGAGCGAGTGGAAGAAGGAGGGGGAGAAGGCTCCCATCCTATGAGGCTACATTAATACTTTGGTTGCCTTTCTATTTGCTTATGCTAGCTATATCATTGTATCTTGCAACTTTATGCTTATACTGGTGGGTTGCGGCGGCCACGGATTTGCAAGGGAGCATGGAGCGGAGCGGGAAAGTTGGTTTCCAGGTTTGGACATCTTTAGAATTTCAGACTGACAATGGATTTCTAGGTCCTAGCATTCACCGGGATGGCATTATGCGTGGTTGCATATCAATGGGGTGTGGGAATGGGGGAATTGGGGGAATTACGGGTTTGAGCAGTCTTCACAGCGGGGCAGTTCATCTGACCTGAAGGGGGACTGGGCTGGATAATATTGCGTCGTCCCGCCAGGTCCTAGCCGAAACCCACCCTGAAACTCACGCCCAGAGACTAAGGACCCATCCCCTCCATGGGGAAATGTCTCATACCACTGCATTAACTGGTCAAAGTCGATCTACTGCTAGGGGCAACTAGCTCAAAATAAGGATGATGCCTAGGCGGGAATTAGATTGAATAGGGTTCGGGTGGTCACGAGAGAAGAGAAATATTGGGAATTGGAGGAAGCAGATAATTTCGATGATCGTATTGATATTGTAGAGGCTTCCGCAGTTTGATGTGTTGTTTCCCGTCTCTCTTTCTTCATCTCAGCCCCTATTCTTTTTCATTCATGTATGCTTAAACCTGAGAGTGTATCTATTTGCAGCCTGAAGTACATATGAAAATCTTTTATGATACGAAGTACTTAAATACTAGGACTTACCTCACTTTACTAAGAAAAAAAGCTATGTATGATATACAAGGCAATAAATAGGGAGGGGAGCAACAGCTGCCTTCCCAAGGTAAAAAAAGTTATTTTTTTTATTTTTTTATTTCCTATCCTTACTTTTTTTTATATATAATATATAATAATAATAATAATAATAATATTTATTTTATCCTTATTTTATTTTTATTTTTATATTTTTATTTTTATTTTTTCATAATGTTATTTCTTTCTTTGTCAACCCCCCTCCCATTCGCTTCTGCTACCCGCCGATCGCCAACCTTTAAGGTCTAGAGATTCTACCTTCCCGTAGCAGGATTGATAAACCCCACAGCCCTATTGATGAAGGCTAAGTTCTCCAATCTCCCAGTCCCCATAGGGCAGGATTTATTTAATTATCCTGCCCTACATGACGGATCGTTCAACAATAACTGACTGTCAGCATGGATTGAACTCCTGGGCTCCCGCTAATTGCAACAGGAGTATTAACCACTGCGCCAGCTAGGTATTTCATGAAATGTCAACTTGGGAACTAATATTTATCCTACTGGGAGCCCGATTTTGGGTTTTTAATGGGTGGGCAGTGTGTCTCTTCCCGAGTTGCTGGTAGATTTCAAAGGTGTTTCTTACTCCCATGTGTGTTATCTCACTATAGTCTTCTGCTCGTTCTAGTGTTTTGTGGAGGATTTTTCTTTTTTCTTTTCTTTTTCTTTCTTTTTCTTTTTCTTTTCTTTTTCCCTTGCTTGCATTCCGCCCGGGTTTCTAGGGATGCCTCATTTCTACCAGGCGGGTTCGCTCCCAGCAAGCAAGTAAACATTGTGGTATAGATTAGATAGTATTTTGAGATAGAAAATTGTTAGATACGACGTACAGTATGGTGCATATCCGATGATTAGATCAGGAACTACTAATCTAACACAGATTAGAGGTCACTTGTGGGAGGTCGAATTTGACTAGTCAATGCGCTACCCGTCCCTGCCGGCCCCCACAGTGGCTAGTTTTAGCAAGGATACCTATATTTTATATTGGATTACATGCCGGGATTCTCCTGTAGGCAATATGTTGAATAAAGTCCTACAATGTGGCCGAAATGAAGGGGATATTGCGCCATCAGAATACCAAGTCTCAGGTGATTGGAGCACTAGGCCTCTCAAAATATTATACCATAAGAACTCGAACAATTTGACACGCGCTCCGTCGGTCCTCCGAAATCCCTCCTCTGGAAAAGAGGAGTGTTGAGAAGTATCGGGAGTGTATAAGTGGAAGCGAGCGGTATCACTAGTTCAAAAGCAGAGCAGCCTCCAGAGTAAGCGAACAACTTGTATTACTAGTTGAACAACGAGAGGAAAATTAAGAGAGAAAAGGAAAAAGAGAAGAGGGGGAAGAAAGAGGGGCGCAGATATTGAGAGGGGACAGGGGGTGACGCTTGCAGTCACGAGGTGTCACTCGTGACCCCAGCAACAGAGAAAATGAGAGCACAACCGCAACCACAGTTTCCAACAAGGAGAAAAACAAAACACACTAAAAGTCTACCTGCCGTGACAAAAAAAGGGAATGAACGCTAGAAATTACTAAGTGAAGCAACTCCAAAGCCCAAGCACAAGGTTCGATTGTTCGAGTTCTTACGGTATGAGTACACTATGGTACAGGTAGCTCTAGGAACAGGCCAAATACCCAGGGCGCAAAACTGGCATCACCTGCATCTAGACGCAACACTAATGCATCAGATGCAGGATACATTTTTGTTGATGTGGCACACGGAAGTACAGTAGATAATAAACTTAGAGAATTCCCTGGAACCCAGACCCCTTACAGGAAGCATATGAGATTTAACTTTCACCACACCTATCTCCATCTTTCCCCACATGTCCTCCATACACTCTCGTAATATCAAAGGAAATACACGTCTTAATAATCCATTGTCAAAAAATCTCCCGTATGTGGATTCTCTGCACATCTCGTGAACGATGCGTCACACTTTCACAACAAAGTCAAGCATATCGGCCCAACATGGCCGGCCCATGATATTGCCGTCTCTAGCTGGTGTACCCGGAGCAGTGCTACCCTGTCCATACTCGCCATGGCTGCTGTCTCTTCTCATGCAGCTACCCTATTGTTTGGCGGGGTTTGGCTCTGGGGTTGGAAGATGGCAATGCAGGTTTCTCGGGCCGAAAACCTTTGGTGTGTCTAAAGCCTTTTTGCATTACAAATCTAACAGATGATGTAGAAAATTAGCACTCGCAAGACACTTTTTTCAACCCCGGGGGTGGGTGCCCCTATTGTAAAAGAGAAGGCCTTAGTGAACACTATACGATGGGCTACAGCATTTACCAGAAGGCCGATTTATTGTGCTTTTTGCCAATGCTAGTATGGTCGTTGATTGGCTCCTACTCGAAATTTTCTGGAATTTGTGAACAAAGCTGCATTGCATATAGGCAAAAAACGGGCCTCAGGATTTCGGTTGTATGCAATATTAGCCGTGTTCATAAACATCAGAAAATTACGAGCAGATCTGTTTTCGTCTACCGGCACATGGCCCTCGAAACCTAGGGCACGTAGAACGACCGGGTCGATCACCAGTTTGGTGTCGGAAAACACATTGATAGCACCTAAGGAGTGCGCAAAAGTCTGTGGAAGAGTGGTCTGATTGGTCGTTATTACTTGTGAAACGCAAAATTATGCGGCTGGATAGCCCATCAATGCTAATTTTTGGTGAAGAAAAAGTGGGTCGAGCTTTTGAGGTGCTGGCTGGAGCATATATCGTACTCCGAGTGGTCGAGAAGGCACTGGGGCCAATCGGAAGGTTGCACATTTTTTGTTTGAGTTTTGGGCTCGCCCTCGTATTTTGTCCACTCAGCGGCATCCCCCATTTCGTGGGTGCCTCTGGCGAAAAATTACAACTACAGACCAGATATCACCATCACGAAATCCCCCCAAGGTCTTTCGAGATAGTGGTTAGAAACCAAATCTACATCTTCCAGTTATGATGGCACAAGTACAAGCCCGCGTCAGATCGTTTATCGGAATAATAATACTTGTATCGCAGCCTTTTTTAACCGGATCTACCGTTCAGACACTGTACATGGAGGGAAAACGCAAGCGTCGCAAGCTTAGGGATGAGTGGAATTGTCATGTCAAAGTATCTACCCACTCTTTCGCTGCTCAGCCGCAACCCAAACTGACCAAAATAAAAATCAGCAACTTGAACCATACAACCTCCACCCAATAGTTCGATTTTCACTCTTCTTTACGAAGATACCAGAACTCCTAGAGACGGTTGAATCTAAGGTCATCCACGCTTATGATGAGAAGGCTGCTCTGGACTACCGCTCCACTCAAATGGAACAGTGCAGCATGACAGGTGTCGCTGGAGCACTAGTAGCCCAGATAGCCAGCTCCTCCCTCCAGCTGGAATATATGAAGACAATACACCCAATCGTCCCGGCACTATGTACCAGCAGCCTCGTTATCGCATTACTCTGCGTGTACTATTCCTTCCGAATGCATTATTTGTTCGCCAAGTGTACATGCGTAAAGGACTTGATCACCGCATTTACACAGAGGGCCCCTGTTGGGACTGAGGGGGGCAGTGAAGAAGGAGGGCCGGGGGGTGGGGAAATAGAGCCGGGGGGTGGGGAGGAGGAACCGGGGAGTGAAGAAGGAGAACCGGGGAGTGGAGATGGAGGATCGGGGAGTGAAGAGGCGAGAGAAGAGTGCGTGGTGAGAGACGGGGAAGAAGAAGTTAATCAAGAGAGAGGGGGGGGTGACGAGGGAGGAGAGGAGGCGGGGGCGAGGGATAGGCGGTTGGAGGAGGGAATCCCAGGGCCGATAGAAGAAGGGGGGGAGAGAAGGGTCGCAGATGGAGGAGAGAAAAGGCTGTCAGAAGGGGGGGGGAGACTGCTCGCTTCCTATAAGGCCATACTAATACTTTGGTTACCCCTCTATTTGCTGAAGCTAGCTTTATTATTGTATCTTGTAAATATATACTTGTACTGGTTGGTTGCATCACTTATGGATTTGGAAGGGAGGCGGGAGGAGAGCTCCAATGTTGGTTTCCATGCTTTGAAACTTTTAGTATCTCGGGCTGACAATAAATCTCTAGGTCTTAGCTATAGCCTTGTCGGTAATGATGGTGGCTGGATATCAATGGCTTGTGGTCTTTTCGGGAATAGCAGATTGGCGGTTCCCACAGCGGGGCAGTTCGTCTGTCCCGGGGGTGAACCGTGGTGGATGACACTGTGGTTTTCCGTTGGTCCTAGCCGGAACCCAGCCCTGCAACTCACCCCCAAGGACTAAGGCCCCACTTCCCCAATGGGGAAATTTCTCATACTATAGCATTTACCGGTGAAATTCGACCTCCTGCCAGGGGCAACTAGAGTAGAATAAGGATGGTGTCCGGGTGAGAATTAGCTTGGATAGGCCGCAGGCAGCCACAAGAGAAGAGAAAGCTTGGGAACCGGAGGGAGCAGATGGTTTCGATGTTCGTATTGATATTGTAGATGCTTTCGCAGCTTGATGTGTTGTTTCCCATCTCTGCTCATTTCAACCCCTATTCTTTTTCACTCAAGTTAAACTTGAGCTTGTATCTAGAGTATCTTTAGCCTGAGGTACATATTGAACAATTTTACGAAGTAAAGTATTGGAACGAATAGTGGGGCAAATGTCTGTGCGAGGTTCCATCATTTTCTTTTCTTAAGTGTAAGAGATGTGTTCCGATACCGGCATTGCAACTCACGGCAGTAAAATCCCGGGGTACGCCAGCTTGGTCAGCCTATTCCGCGAGGAACAGAAAAATAGAGCAGTTATTTTCCCCTTTGGACAACTTTGGACCCGAATGAAGGGAAATTTTTTTGCGTTAGCCATCTTGATCCTAGTTTTTTCCAATGCTTTACCCCTACCGACCGCGGGTATGATCAGATCAGGAACTACTAATCTGACGCAGATTAGCGGTCACTTGTGGGGAGGTCGGATTTGACCAGTCAATGCGCTACCAGTCCCTGCCGGTCCCCACAGTCCCCCACAGTGGCTAGTTTGCGCAAGGATACCTATATTTTATATTGGATTACATGCCGGGATTCTCCTGCAGGTAATATTTGGGATAAAGTGCTTCAATGTGGCTGAAATGCGGGGGATATGGCACCATCAAGATACCAAGTCCCTGGTGATTGGAGCACTAGACCTCTCCAAATATTATACCATAAGAACTCGAACAATTTGACACGCGCCCCGTCTTGCCTCCGAAATTCCTCCTCCTCTGGAAAAGAGCAGAGAAACAAAACATACTAAAATCTACCTGCCGCGACAAAAAAAAAGGGAATGAACTTACTACCGGCAAGTGAAGCGACTCCAAAGACCTAGCACAAGGTTCAATGTTCGAGTTCTTACGGTATGAGTACACTATGGTACCGGTAGCTCTAGGAACAGGCCAAATACCCAGGGCGCAAAACTGGCATCACCTGCATCTAGACGCAACACTAATGCATCAGATGCAGGATATATTTTTGTTGATGTGGCACACGGAAGTAGATAATAAACTCAGAGAATTCTCTGGAACCCAGACCCCTTGCAGGAAGCATATGAGATTTAACTTTCACCACACCTATCTCCATCTTCCCCCACATGTCCTCCATACACTCCCGTAATATCAAAGGAAATACACGTCTCTATAATCCATTGTTAAAAAAATCTCCCGTATGTGGATTCTCTGCACATTTCGTGAACGATGCGTCACACTTTCACAACAAAGTCAAGCATATCGGCCCAACATGGCCGGCCCATGATAGTGCCGTCTCTAGCTGGCGTACCCGGAACAGTGTTAGCCTGCCCACATTCACCATGACTGCTGTTTTTTCTCATGCGGCTACCCTATTGTTTGGCGGGGTTTGGCTCTTGGGTTGGCATATGGCAATGCAGGTTTTTCGAGTCGAAAACCTTTGGTGTGTCTAAAGCCTTTTTGCATACAAATCTAACAGATGATGTAGAAAATTAGCACTCGCAAGACACTTTTTTCAACCCCGGGGGTGGGTGCCCCTATTGTGAAAGAGAAGGTCTTAATGAACACCATACAATTGTCTACGGCATTTGCCCGAAGGGCGATCTATGGTGCTCTCGCCAATGCGAGTATGGTTCGCTGATTGGCTCCCACTCGAAATTTTCTGGCCCTTGCGAACCCAGCCGCACCGCACCTAGGCAAAAAATAGGCCAGAGCGGCAGGATCCCGGTTGTGCGCAGTATTAGTCGTGTTCATAAACATCAGAAAATTACGAGTAGATCTGTTTTCGTCTACCGGTACGCGGCCTTCGAAGCCTAGGACCGTAGAACGACCGGGCCGATTGCCAGTTTGCTGTCGGAAAACACATTGACAGCGCCTAAAGGGCGCAAAAGTCTGTGGAAGAGTGTTCTGATTGGTCGAAATTACGTGTGAAACGCAAATTGTGCGGCTGGATAGCACATCGATGCTAATTTTGGTGAAGAGAAAAAGTGTCGAGCTTTTGAGGCGCTGGCTGGAGTATATATCGTACTCTGAGTGGTCGAGAAGGCGCTGGGGCCCATCGGAGGGTTACACATGTTTTGTTTGAGTTTTGGCTTCGCTCTCGTATCTTGTCCACTTAGCAACATGATTAATTTCGCGGGGTACCCCAAACGAAAAATTATAACTACAGGCCCGTTGTCATCCAAATATCTCTTCAAGGTCCCCTGAGATGAGAGGAATCCATCCGACACCTTTCAACTATAATGGTACAAGTAAGAGTCTACCTCAGATGGTTTATTACAGTAGTGTTGCTGCCTTTTAGACTTGGGCATATCCTTTCGGAGTGGAAACCCGAGGGGGGAAGAGGGCTGGATGCTAAGTGGAAGAGTCATGTCAAAGTACCTACCTTCTCTTTCACTAAGTTACTGAGTTGAAAAACTAACTGACCACAATAAAATTAGCAACTTAAACGATACAAACTTAACTTATTCGTCCTCCTTTTGCTCTTCCTCACGCCTATCACAGAAACGCTGGAGGCCGTTGAATCTAATATCCTCCTGAATAAAGAAGACAAAGATGTTCTTGACTACCGCACCGCTCAGATGGAGCTGTGCACCATGACAGGTCTCGCTGGAGCACTAGTAGCCCAGGTAGCCGGCTCCTCCCTCCAGTTGGAATATGTGCCGACAATACACTGGATCGTCCCAGCACTATTTACCACCAGCCTCACTATCGGGTTGCTCTGCGTTCACTATTCCTTCATATTGCATTATTCGTTAACCAGGTGGGGATCTGCAAGAAGCTTGCGCACCACATTTACACATTGCCCCTCTCCACCCCCCAGCCCTCCCTCTCTACAGCCCCCACCAGTCCCAACAGGGGTCCTAAGGTCGGCGGTGGGAACGGCAGAGGAGGGTGAAGACGGGGGAGGGCCCAAGCCCTCCTATCAGACCGTATTAAAGCTCTCGCTGCCCTCCTATTTGCTTGTGGTAGCTATAACAATGTATATTGCAGCTATATTCATGTATTGGGGTATTGCGGGAGTAATGGATTTGCAAGGGAGCGGGGGGCGGAGCTGGGGGGTTGGTCTCCATGTTTTGAAACTTTCATCAGCACCCCAGGCTGACAATGAATTCTTAGATCATGGCATTCTCCATGCCGGCAACATGGGTGACTTTAACTGTCAGGGCGGTGGGGTTTGGGGAGTTTCGGGCTGAGTAGTCTTCGCAGCGGGGCAGTTCGTCAGCCCCGAAGGCGGACTGCGGTGGGTAGCATCGTGTCGCCCTGTCCGGTACTACTCGAAACCTGCCGTTCAACTCACCCCAAAGGATTCAGGCCCCACTCCCTTTCAGGGAAATGCCTCATACAACCATATTTACTAGTCAAATTCAGCCCACCCGCTAGGGGCAAATCGCTTAGAATAAGGATGGCGCCTGGGCGAGAATTGGTTCGGATAGGGTTTCGGCAGTCACAAGAGAGGAGAAAGGTTGGGAATCGGAGGAAGCAGATGATTTCGGTGTTCGTATTGATATTGTAGAGGCTTCCGCGGTTTGATGTGTTATTTCCCGCCTCTCCTCATGTCGACCCCTATTCTTTTCCATTCATGCTTAAACCCAAGCCTGTATCTACAGTACCCGTAGCATGAAGTACATATTGAAAATTTTACGGGGTAAAGTATTGGAAAAAGTAGAGGGGCAAATGTCCGGGCGAAGTTCCATCATTTTATTATCTTAAGGGTAAGAGATGCGTGCCGATATCGGCATTGCAGCTCACGGCAGTACAATCCCGGGGTACACCAGCCTAACCAGCCTATTCCACGATGAACAACAGTTATCTTCCTCTTTAGACAACTTGGGATCTGAATGAAGGAAAAAAATTGCGCTAGCTATCTTGACCCTACCAGTAGTTTGTTCCAAGCTTTACCCCTACCTACCGCGAATATGATCGGATCAGGAACTACTAATCTGACACAGATTAGCGGTCACTGTGGGGGGTCGAATTTGACCAGTCAATGCGCTACCGCGTCCCTTCCGTCCCTTCCGTCCCCCACAGTGGCTAGTTTGCGCAAGGATACCTATGTTTTACTCGCGGCAGGGTAAAATCCGTGAACACTGGGGTATTAAATATTCGAGGGGTAGTCTACTCGTAGATAGCCAGCGTTGCAACCGATGTACTCGAGTACCCTTGCTCAACCCCACATAACTAGTTCATCACTGCCAAAACTCTCACTACATTAACAGTCTAGGCTATTGAGCTCTGATTTCTTCTGCAGTCTAGTCTGGAGCATGCCTGAGAGGAAAAAATACTCGTGAGTGGTGCGCCACTCATTTACTTCTATCAATTTTATTATTATTTTTATATCCATATTTGTTATTATCATTTCGTGCTGTCTAGAGTCGAGGTACATGCGTTGCAACGCCGGGTACCTACCCTTGGTCGCGTAATTCTGACCCCGTGGATACACTATGGTATCGGTAGCCAAACTGACATCACCTGCATCGGGACGCAACAATGCATCAGATGCAGGTACAGTACTCGTGTCTCCGCGCCAAGATTGGGCACCTCTTTTGGAATAGCCTCCCCGAACCCATAAAAAGCATAGTGTGCACGCTGCTTCCCTCTGATTAGAAGCTCCATGGTGGGAAAGCCCATCCAACTTGCACGAAAGGCATCCAATTACACTTGTAAAGAGCGACGGTGGCCCCTCTGGTAGTACCTGAAAGGATTCTCCCTTCCGCGCTGCTGTTTCCTATGCTATCAACTTGCGGACTCCAGAATTATGTAGATACTGAATTCTTATCCTCCATGAACAGCCGAGACCAGTCGATAGCATTTCCTGCCAGATCCAAGTTGCTTGAATCGTGAGGTCATTCTTGTATCTGGCCTTCGCCTACTGGCACTGTTCACTCCCATTCAAGCAGCTCGAACACTAATACTTTTTATGAGTTAGAGGAGGCTATTCCTAAAGAGGTGCCCAATCTTGGCGCGGAGACCTGAGTACATTTTGCTGATGTCACACGGGAGTAGGTAAATTCAATGAACTTAGATAATTCCCCTGAAACTCAGACACCTTGCAGGAAGCATATGAAATTTAACTCTCACCACACCTATCTCTATCTTCCCCCGCATGCCATTATTCGTCCATCCACTCCGGTAGTATCAAAAGAAATACACATCTCTATAATCCGTTGTTAAAAAATCCCCCGTATGTGGATGATCTGCACATCTCATGAACGACGAGTCACACTTTCACAGCGAAGTCAGGCATATCAGCCCATGACAGTGCAGCCTCTAGCTGGTGTACCCGGAACAGTGCCAGCCTGCCCACATTCACCATGACTGCTGTCTTTCTCATGCAGCTACCCTATTGTTTGGCGGGGTTTAGCTCTGGGATTGGGAGATGGCAACGCAGGTTTTTTGAATCGAAAACCTTTGGTATGTCTAAAGCCTTTTTGCATTACCAATCTAACAGATGATATAGAAAAATTAGCACTCGCAAGACGCTTTTTTCAACCCCGAGGGTGGGTGCCCCTATTGTGAAAGAAGAAGACCTTAGTGAACACTATACGATGGGCTACACTATTTTCCAGAAGGGTGATCTATGGTGCTTTTCCCAATGCGAGTATGTCTCGCCGATTGGCCCCCACTCGTAACTTTCTGGCCTTCGCGAACACAGCCGCACCGCGTCCAGGCAAAAAATAGGCTAGAGCCGCAGGATTTTGGTTGTATGCAGTATTAGTCGTGTTCATAAGCATCAGAGAATTACGAGTAGATCTGCTTTCGTCTACCGGTACGTAGCCTTCGGAGCCTAGGACATGTAGAACGACCGGGCCGATTGCCAGTTTGCTGTCTGAAAACACATTGATAGCGCCTAAAGGATGCGCAAAAGTCTGCGGAAGAGTGTTCTGATTGGTCGAAATTACGTGTGAAATGCAAATTGTGCGGCTGGGTAGCCCATCGATGCTAATTTTTAGTGAAAGGAAAAAAAATGTGTCGAGCTTTTGAGGTACTCGGGTGAGGGAATACCGCATTGGGACAAGCAGGGGGTAGTGGAATTACTCGGATTGGCGGTTATCTTACTTTTTTGGTTTTTTGATACTCCTTCTGGGGTATATTCTCAGGCCTCTGCTGCCCCTGCTTGTCCCAATCCTTCACTCCAACCCCTATTACTGTACTGGCTGGAGCATATATCGTACTCTGAGTGGTTGAGAAGGCACCGGGGCCAATGGGAGGGTTACACATGTTTTTTTTTGAGCTTTGGCTTCTCGCCCACTCAGCGGCATGATTCATTTCGCGGGGTACCTCGAACGAAAAATGATAAATGCAGGCCCATTATCACCCAAATATCTCTTCAAGGTCCCCTGAGATGAGAGGAATCCATCCTACACCTTTCAGCTACGATGGTACAAGTAGCGGTCTACCTCGGATGGTTTATTACAGTAGTATTTCTGCCTTTTAGACCCGCGTATATCCTTGTGGGGTGGAAAAACGGGGGGGAAGAGGGCTTGTTGCTAAGTGGAAGAGTCATGTCGATGTATCTACCTGCTCTTTCACTACTAAGCCGGAACACAAACTAACCACACTCAAATTAGTATCTTGAACCATACAGTCTCAATCAATTCGTCCTCCTTGCGACCTTCCCCACGCCTATCACAGAAACGCTGGAGGCCGTTAAATCTAATATCCTCCTGGCTGAAGACCAAGATGCTCTTAGCTACCGCTCCGCTCAGATGGACCTGTGCGGCATGACAGGTCTCGCTGGAGCACTAGTAGCCCAGGTAGCCGGCTCCTCCCTCCAGCTGCAATATATGCCGACAATACACTGGGTCGTCCCAGGACTATGTGCCGCCAGCCTCATCGTCGGGTTTCTCTGCGTGCACTATTCATTCCTATTGCATTATTCGTTAACTAGGTGGGGATCTGCAAGAGCCTTGCGCATCGCATTTTCTACACGTAAGGGGACCCCTGCTGGGGCTGGTGGGGACCTTGTGGAGGGAGGGCTGCGGGGTGGAGAGGGGAAAGGGTCAGTGTTCTCAACGGTCCGGGGCCCCCGTAGGGCCCGACGGGGGGACTGCCAAGAGCCCTGGACCGGACGGGACGGCAAAATGCGGTCCACACCCGTCCTGGAAACCTCAGGACGGCCGTCTTTGT
>Ga0307509_10005244_pt1 | contig 18156 bp, 17 predicted proteins | sample 10_EM_MG_FD_202245 | JGI IMG/M metagenome (GOLD analysis project Ga0307509, IMG submission 202245) | Populus trichocarpa ectomycorrhiza microbial communities from riparian zone in the Pacific Northwest, United States - 10_EM | ecosystem: Host-associated > Plants > Roots > Unclassified | place...
CATCTCACCGGGGGAGCTTGCATGTCAATTTATCACATTGGATAGTCGCGTAGATTAAATGATGGACTGCATAGCTTGTATAGACGAAACTACCACTGGGCCAGTGAGTCCACCACCTAGGTATTGATTCCGGTTGTTCTCATAACAGTTAGCCACTGGTATGACTTCGATGGGAAGAGTTTTTTCATCTGAGGTTGTATTGGAGATGCATTGCAGAAACACATCTCCTATTGACGGAATTAAGTGTAGCCGAGTTGGTCCGACACTTCTAGCTGGATAAATCCTGATGGAGGGTAGACCTCGGACAAACCCTGAGCAGGACAGGGTGCTCGCACAAGGTCGGACTAGTGATGAATGTCAAAGGCTTAAATCTGATATCTACTTAAGTTTAAGCGTTTGGCATTCTACTTCGATAACCAACTTTCCTCGAGAGAACTTATTGGAGTCAAGCTTTCAGCTTAACGATATTAAGTTTAACTGTTTTGATTCTTTGTGAATTTTACTCTTATCTTTATCTTCTACTTTCAGTTTTGGTGCGGTTGCAACCTTAGAGTTCACCTCTCTATAGGGTGCCCCCGTTACACTAAGTGGGCGCTACCCATAGCCAACCTCTCGGGACAGACTCTACCGTGATAAGACTCATACCGCTAGAGTCCAATAACAACCGGTAGTAATGCTACAAATCAAGGGGAGAAGTCCGGGCTGATTACTGACGTATTTGTCTCGAAAGCACCCTCGCCTTCTGCGAGTACCTGTGTACCACTAGGAAGAGTACCCTACAACCAGTAGGCTAGAATAGACTCCTAGATGCCCGAGAGACCATATACGAGCGACCTCCATTATGGCGGTTACCCATACTCCCCTTATATATCCTGCGAACGACATTCAGTCGGACGGACGGCGACGACTTATACGGTATTACGGCAGCTGCTCCAATGACCTCTTTTAACTAGCAAACGAGCAACTATACAGCCGTCTGCCTATGACGCACCGTCCCAACGCTGGGGCCAGAGGGGGGTGTTAGCAGAACCCGCCCATGTTCAATAGTATGTTTGAGCCACCTTTACACAGGCGTGGGGCTTCCCCGCCCTGATGCGTGTGCGCTCAAGAACATCTAAGAGCCCATAGAATGCAAGGCAATCAACCTTTAAGTTCTAGGATGACTTTGCTGGTAAAGGTAGGGTAACTTGGACTCCACAGTAGGGTAACTGGGGTCCATTGGCATAAAGGTCAAATTCCCAAAGTAGGGTAACTTTGCCTTCTTATGCCATTAACCGCTCCGGCAGTCCGCCCGTCAACACTAAATGTTGTCTCAGAGGTCTGTGTAACGTTCCCATAAATTCCTTGACTTTATGCGAACTTACTCCCGAAAGGTTACCCTGCCTTATACAGTACCCAAGGCTACTCTACTATGTCCTAGGCCTCGTCCTAGGTTAACCAGCTATTTGTATACTAAGTATACCAGACCATATCACCTCTGGCTACCACTTGGTATACCATTTGGGCTAAGGTGATAGTCATTGTAGCTACCTATCGTAGGGTCGTTACAGGTTCTGGGCAGGCTAAGTGGGGATGCTTGCGATCCCAGAACTCGATAGCAGATTTCTCCACAACCTCTTGGCCAATTCCAGATCTAAAGACACAGTGACTTTGGGCTCGACGCCAGCTACACGACGGTATAAGGTACGTCTCTTGCGCATCAGTATTCATGGAGTTTGCCAGCCTTCTGAGAGAGGTCTTTTGTCTCTCACAATCCTAAACTCGATGGCTGTTTCCTCCACAACCGCTTAACCAATTTTGATTCTGTCACCTGGACGTCATTGGACATGACACCAGCTACACGCCGGCATAGGTTACGTCTCTAGCACATCAGTATTCATGGAGTTCGCCACCCTTCTGAGAGTGGTCTTTTGTCTCTAACAATCCTAAACTCGATGGCAGGATTCTCCACAACCGGTCCACCGATTTTGAATCTGTCACTTGGGCGTCATTGGGCCCTACTCCAGCTACACGCCGGTATAACGTACGTCCCTGTCGCATGAATACTCATGAAGTCGCTATCTACTCTGGGGGGGGGGGGTTTTGGGAAGGCTGAGAGGGGATGCTGGCGATTCCAGAACTCGATAGCAGATTCCTCCACAACCGCTGGGCCAATTCCAGATCTAAAGGCACAGTGTCGTTGGGCTCGACACCAGCTACACGACGGTATAAGGTACGTCTCTGGCGCATCAGTATTCATGGAGTTCACCACCCTTCTGAGAGTGCTCTTTTGTCTCTAACAATCCTGAACTCGATGCCAGATTCCTCCACAACCGCTCAACCGATTTTGATTCCCTCACCTGGACGTCACTGGGCTCAACGCCAGCTACACTCCGGTATAAGGAGGGTTCTGAGGCGCCAATTCTCCATGGGGCTATATGGTCCCGGGGGAGGTAAGAGGGGGGGGGGAAGGGGGGGGTTCAATAAGCTGTATCTTAGAAGAATAGAAGACTGTTAGTAGTAAATTTAATACTTTTTCATGATGTGAAATATATTGTGGCCCGGGTGACCAAGGTCAGAAAAAGGTAAAGGGGGGACCCTTCGCATAGCTCCAGAAGATGAGGTAGTACATCCTGAGTATTAGGTGTGCGCCCGGGACGTCCTGAGAATTAGGTGTGCGCCCGGTGCGTCCTGAGAATTTACTGTGCGCCCGGTGCGTCCTGAGATTACCTGCTGCGTCTGGTGCGTCCTGAGATCCGGCGCTGCCTCAGGTTGAATCCTGATTCGCGATTGACCTTTTGGGCGTCAGGTGCATCAGACGCACCTGACGCTCAGGACGCAAGCTATTGTTTTTGCTGATGTCCCAAACCCCTTGTTTCCTCGGTCGGTTATTTGTAGACTGTCCACTTCCATCATTCCTGACGTATCAATTTTTTCGATGATCATTTGTGCAATCCGGTCCCCTTCCTGGACCTGATAGCCTTTGTTGCCATGATTCATCATTATAAGCTTCACATCTCCCCTATAGTCGGCGTCTATAACTCCTCCACCGATCCCTATACTTTCTTTGTATGCCAGGCCACTTCGTGGGGCGATTCTAGCATAAGTCCTTTGCGGTATTCCTATAACGATTCCAGTTCTGACAAGCTTTTGTCCTCTTGCTGGAATCAGCACTTCTTCCAGAGTGTATGAGTCATGTCCTGCCGAAAGCCTTGAGCCTCTTGACGGTAACGTGGCCTTGGCTGCCATTTTCATTACTTGAATGGCTGTGGCTTGTTGTACCAGCATCAGTATTGTCAACTTTTCCTGAACCGGTTCGTCTTGTATAAGACTTATCGAGAAATGTTCTGGTTTTAGGATTGATTGTTCGGTATGCTCAGCTCCCTCCCCAGGACGATACTCTGGTCGTCTGCTTAATGCGCCGGTTTACCGCTTCTGGACCCCGGTCGATAGATAATCTTGAAGTTAAACGATCCAAGCAATTGTGCGCAGCGAATTTGTCTTTGATTCCACTTCTTTGTTGTCAAGAAGTGTTGCAAATTCTGGTGATCGGTATAAACTGTAATTGGCTTATCTGCGCCTTACAAGTAGTGTTTCCATTCCATGAATGCTTCCAATATGGCTAGGAGTTCTTTCTCGTGAATCTCATAGTTGCGTTAAACTGAATTCAGTTTCCGGGAATGGAAAGCCACCGGGTGAAGCCTTTTATCTTGAAACTGTGATAAAATTGCTCCAAGTGCGAAGTCGCTTGCATCGGTTTCAATTACTGTTTTCCGTTCCGGGTAAAAATGTGCCAGGATCGGCGCTGTTGTGAATCGCTGTTTGAGTTTTTCAAACGCCATGTTCTGCTCTCGTCCCCAGCTGAACTTCTGTTTTTCTCCTTTCAGCGTTTCCGTTATTGGCTTGCATATCTTCGAGAAGTTTGCAAAGCCAAGAAAAATTTGAACTACCTTCACCGACCTTGGTGACCTCCATTTTCTTATGGAGTCCACCTTCCTCGTGCTCATCGTTACCCCGTCTGTTGCCACAATATATCCTAGGAATTCAACAGCCTTAACATGGAACTCGGATTTTTTAATGGACACTGCTACTTGGTGTTCCATTAATCGCGCAAGTACCTTCTTGACTATTGCGACATGTTCCGCATGTGTCTTGGAGTAGATGAGGATGTCATTCAGGTACACCACTACCCCTTGGTCAAGGAATTCGCGTAATATTTTGTTCATCATGCGTTGGAAAGTTGCAGGAGCATTGACTAGTCCAAACGGCATGACTTTGTATTCGTTTTGTCCGTACCAAGTTCTAAAAGCTGTTTTCCATTCATCACCCTTCTTAATCCTAATCAGATGATAACCATCCTTAAGGTCTAATTTCGGGAAAACTGTGGCTCCCGCAACTCGATCTCGTAACTCACTCATTAAAGGGAGTGGGTATTTATCGAGAATCGTCAACTTGTTGAGTTGTCGGTAGTCCACACATAATCGTAAGCGACCGTCGGGCTTTGGTACAAACAAGATTGGAGCTCCAGCAGGTGACTGGCTATACGTAATCTTGCCTTGTGCCAACATCTCATCAAGATAGGTTTTCAGAGTGTTTAACTGGTATTGTGACATGGGGTAGACGGGTCCCCAAGGAGGTTCTGATTCTTCCTTAAGGTCGATCGCATCATCGAACGTCCGTCTCGGGGGCATTTTCTCCGACGCTTCCAGTTGAAACAAATGCTTGAACTGAGCATATTCCTGTGGTAGAGTCTCTAACTCAACAGGATTCTTTTCTTCTATTCTTCCAATTCTTCCCACATATTGTGCCTTTGGAACATATGCGACCGTTTCATCGTACTCAAACGGATCCTTTACGGCCTCATTCGCAACATGATCGTAACATGTCATTTGCTCGAAACTCAATTTTTTCGGTTCGTCTAAATGTGATAAGTGGTGTTCATGGTACCACCATCCAAAGGGGATGATATGGTCAAAGCGTCCTGTAGGCGCTATTTCGGCGGAGATGGGAGACCGATGTCCATTTGCGATTTCCAGTATGAAGGGGTGGGTATATCTCTGACCGCCCGATGAGCTTGAAAGCCCATCGAATCCGACTATTCTAATTGGTTTTTTTCGGACTTTGTATGGCATGTTGAGTCGTTCGACTAGCTTCTCCCTTAATAGGAAGCAACTTGCTCCTGAATCTAGTAAAACATGAATGCTCGTGCGTCTCCCCTCAACGTCTAAGTAGGCTGTTCCTTCCGGACATGAATAATGTTTCGGAGAACTCGGTATTGGCCTCTGAGGGCGATCCGGTTCTTTGTTTTTTCTCTTAAAATGCATTTTCTCGTTGACTGTGGTTGTTTATTACCGCGCCCACGTAGTTTTGTCAAGAGAGGACTCCTCAGATAAACTTTCAGAATTTGTATTTCGGGCAACACACTAGAAGCCGTCTTTACCGCCTGCCGAGGAGTTCCCAAATACCAGGCATTACCATCTCGCATAATGTCTCCACCTTGCAACTAGGCCTGCGCAGTCCGTATTGTTGACTTATTTCGTGGATCATTGGCGACTGATCGGGAATGGTACCTTGGTCTTATACCATTTGGGATTTAACAGAGAAAGCTGTTGGGCCTTGGATAGCGTAGAGGCTTAAAACAAACGTGCCCTAATCACTAAAGCCACAGCTCGAGTAACTACTCTCGCCCAAGTTCTTCCTCAACGTATTCGGAACCCTTTTGCTAGAGTGGCACCTGTCTCGATCTCAGGGATAGTTTAAACAAGATAGTAAGCCTGAATACCCGACGTATCCTAGCTTTTCACTTCTGGTGTCTTTTTTCTATCCCGGACTGTGCAGCGTCCGCTTTCGCTAGATTCCGGTAATCTTGGGCCATCTTGTCCCTTAGAGCGAGGTAGAATAGTCTCGTCTCTATTGCCTAGCTTCCAGGCATGCAAAGTTGGAAATTATCTCGCTTTTTTGCACCCTTCCCAGCCCTCAACGTCTCTCGATCTTTTCCTCGATCTGTACCCTAGTTTTTTACCTCATCCAGTTTGAGTACTCTTAACACGATTGAACTCAACTACCACCTTCCATGAACGATTAGATTGGGTTGTGTTGTCTCAGTGCCTGGCTGGACTCTTTTCCTTCTTCTTATGACCTGGTTCCCCTTTTTCTGATTTGTCTAACCGTCGTTTCTCGGAGGTACACCGACCAAGGGGTTCATTCGATATAGATTCTTCGTTCTGGGACCTCAGTCATAAGGTGCGCGCCGCATTGTTCTTTTTGAGTTTTGATTCTCGGAGTTACGCCTGGCCTACCCATCCACCGTCGCCGGTGGTGCCTGAGGACACTTCATAGCGTCTCGCCATCGTACATGTCCCATGCAACTGGACGGTCTATCCTGTTCACAGATCATGAACTTTCTCCCTGGCTTCGTTCAGCCATGACAGCTATTCTCTTTCTCTGGGCTTGAGGTTGAATGAGTTTTCGTTTATTTGATTCGTACCTTTTGGTGCTGAATGTCGCGATCGACTGCTCCTTTCGACAATGTTTCCAGAAGTGGTTTGTCATTCCACAATGTGTGCATCCCGTGTTATTTCTTCGTCGATCTACAACATCCTTCGGGATTGTGTTGTGAGCATTATCCCAGTCTGTATGTACTACCTCCTTTTTGTTGGTAGATGTCTTTTCGTTTGACCATGGTTTCGTGCGGGGTACCTTAGGCTTTCCCTTATAGGTGGCCCGCTTCTCGATCGTATACCTTTTGGGGGGTCTTGTATTGCTCTTCGTCGGAGTTCAGGTTTCTAGTTTTCGACTGATCAATGTCCCCGAGGATTCGCCCTTTCCGTGTCTTAGGCGTTTGTCTTCCTCGTGATTTTCATGTTCAAGCATGGTATTCTTAAACCCTGCCAGCCATAATTCGTCGTTGGGATAGGTTTCGAAAGATACTCTTAATAGTCCGGCTTCCAGCATCTGAGCTTTAAGCATGTCTCTCCATGCTACCCCTTGGAGTCCAACTTTAATGTTGTGGTTCTCCATTTGCAAAAGGAATTGTCGTATGTCCCCGTGATACCTCTCAAGTTTCATCAACCTGTGGGTCCTTTCTGCCTCGTGTGTAGGCGCAAATCGTTCGGGTACTTTTTGTTCAAACATGAACCATATTTCATAACCGATCTCCTTTCTATATCCTAATGCCCCCGACATCTTTTTCTGATATGTATCTGTGAAAGGAGCTACATCGTCTCCTTCCATCCGTCCCATGGCATATTTTATTCAATCTGTCACGATGGTCCATTGGTGGCTGTTCCGTTCAAAATAGTCTTGAACTGCCATTAACCATATTCGAATATCCTGATGGGACTTATTTTTGAATACCCATGGAGGGTCGGAGGGTCTTTTGGTATGTAGCAATCGTTCCCGAGCGATTGCTTTTGCCATGACGTCTACGACGTCCTCCTCTTCGTCTCCTTCATCAGGATCTTGTCCCTCTGGATCTTTCCCGTTATCTTTGCGACTCGGGCCTCCTTTCGGATCCTACCCGTCGTCGTCGTCCTCACCATCGTCTGGGTCGGGGTCTCCTGCCCCGTGCATAGTCGTTGGTGGTATTTGGCCTCCTCTATTTCCTCCTCCTTATTCCGGAGTTGGATTCAACCGTTTTTCTTTTGGAGCTCCGTCGGTATTTCGTACAGGCCGTTCGCTATTGTCAGTAATTACAGTTGGGGCCGCTGACTTTTGAGCCGATATGGCTCCTACCTGGGCTTTTAGATCGTTCAGGATATCATGAAGCTTCGCCATTTCTGCTTCATAACGTCCCTGTTAATCTCTCGCGGCCTCCTTGTGTTCCTCCTTTTGTCGATTTATCACCGTCACGTAATTTGCATTGTCGTTTGCTTGGGCTTCCTCTACTTCTAGGATACAGTCCCAAAGCTGCTTATCCTTTCGCTGGCTGTGTTCCGCCTGTTCTGCTTGGCGAGCTTGTTGGGCTTGGAACTCTACTTGGACCTTTGCAACCATTTCTGCCTGAATAGTTTTGGACTCTTGGTCCAACATGACAATGGTCCTCGAGAACATGTTTAATTCCTCGACCAGTATGGACTCACCTTGTTCCAACTGGCGCTTGAGTTTTCCTAATGCTCTTGCCTGATGTTGGCCTTCGCTAGATAGTCGTCCGATATCTAGGTACTTGGATTTCTGTTCTCTAGCTATTTGTTGACTAAATCTTCCGAGAACTCCTCCAAGGTGGCCCGTGAATTGGTTTAGCTCTTCCCTTGAGAAAAAGGTAAGAGTAGATGTCTTAGAACGTCCTCACATTAATTGCCCAAGCGCCACCTTTCCAATTGTCCTTGTATCCACTGGACCAGGAGTTCGGCTACTGCTATGGAAGATAGTCTCATCCCCTCCAGTAATTTTGGAATCTTGGGTTTCTTCTGTCATGATTGGTGATCGTGATGTGTCAGGTCGCCGATACACGGGGAATTTCTTTGTGCTTTAGTGCACTGGATTGGAGGGTATCTCATGATGCTTATCGAATTGACTTGGGGTTAAGCCAGAAAAGCGGAGTTTCTTTGTCCTTGTCGGACGTAGGGTATGGGGTGTTCCAGAAGTTGTCTGGGAATTCGTAGGTTTTTATATCCCTCGTGGGATAGGGAGTGTTCCACTCCTCGTCTGGTTCATGGGCCAGATCTTCGTTCTTCTGAACAGCTGTAGGGGCAGCTGCAACAGTATTGCCGTGCGGGAAAAGGTAAAGTATTTGGAGAATGTGAGGTGAATCTTTTAAAAGTTCCTCGAACAAGTAGAATCGATGTTCGCTGATAGAGTCGACGAGGGTTAAGGGTTCAAAAATGAACGCTTCACTTAAGTCGCCGACAAGAGTTGTCATATAGTGAGCCTTGGTAACAAGGAGAACTATCAATATACTGTTAGGCGGGAGCCTATCTCAAAGTCTTGCGAGATAACTCTGGCCGATAATCTTATTCGTAGACGGACATTGTCTAGGAAGGCTCAATGTTTCAAAATAGAGGTAGGTAAAGTGATAAAGATTTTCTCGCGTAAAAACTTACATTGATAAGATCTCTTCTCCATTGCATGATAATGTTCAAATAGCTCGGGAGGCACCTCGATATTTATATGCCGCGTCTGGGTGGTCGCGGGCTACATCTAGTTCTCATACTAACTAAGTACCTACTAACAAACTCCAGCTTGTTCCAAAAGTGCGAACATCATTGGACCTTGACAATTCTGTTATCTCACTTCGACTTCCGAATCGCAACACCAAGGAATTTCAGGACGGTGCTCCCACACATTAGTCCATTGGTTACGATCCATCTTCGTCGGCATGGAGTCTTGCTTACCATTTGCACAAGCAGAATGGTCTCCATGATCAAACCAACAAAGGCGTCAGCTTTGTTATCGAACCTCTCAGCATTACAGGTAGATCCTGCAACCGATATCTGCAAGGCATAGGATAGACTTGTCACGATAATCACACTAATAGCCATTATCCCTCCATAGTCATATCGTTATTGTATGGTTCCGTCAGCACCCTACGGATGCTATTGACGTGCGTGAGTGCGGCCATACTTGATTTGTCAAACTATCTCATCCAACAACACCATTCACTTCTGCGACTTTCATCGCGAGAGCATGGCGTATAGAATGTGTTGTTTAACCATTTGTCCGTAAAAACGTCCCGTTACTTAGTGACCACTTCCGCGACTCCTGTCTTTAGTGCTCAGTAACCTTATGCAACATCGACCGATTTGGCTCGAACTACTTGCATAAGCTCACCAAGGGCCTTCCCTCAAATACCCTGCGAACAGGATCTGGTCGGGCGGACTGCCGCGACATATACGGGTTACGAGGAGGGTTCCAATGACCATGTCTTTGGTGATGGGACGCAACTACAGCGGCATCGGCTGATGTAGGGCCGTCCCAACGCTGGTGTGGGAGCGGGGTGTTGGCTTGTCCTTTTTGAACTCAGAAACCTAAGGTAGGGTAACTATAGGTCTTTATTCACTAATGGAAGGCTAAGCCTTCCAGTTTGCCTAAAACTCTAATTATCCTTATTTTATCTCAGAAAGCAATTTTTCCCTTGACAATGATACTTTTATATTCAGCCGTTAACTCTCGCAAGCAATCATAGTGTCTCACATATATTAAAAACCAACGAGATTAGTAAGTCTCATCCAAGGCTCTTTTGATGTCTCAAATGAGACATCTGCTGGCCCTTTTAACCTATACTGACTGATTGAAGTGTATAGAATAACTTACTGTCAAACCGAAGCCTTCGACCGCTTCCCGCTTCTCAAAGGTAACTTTATCACTTAGGGCATCTTTTTCCAACCCTTATTTGTCCCTACTGAAAGATCAGTCAGGGTAGACAAGACAGATGGCTTCCCCACAAAGGTAGGTTTATCACATGATTCATCTCATCACTTTCCTTCCTTATCCTCATTGAAAATAGAACCCCCAGAAGTGTGGGGTTCCAGGCTTTCTTTTTGGGCACTGTAAAGCACAGCATAAGTTCTTTAATGAACTTGTACCCAACTCGTATGAGTTCTTCTAAGCTTTTCTCACTGTGAAACAATAGCTGACCACTATTCCCTAGATACATTAATAGCTCCCTGTGTTTAGCTGCCACTGCCCAATAAAAGGTTAGTCTCCTGCGTCTGATTTGGCCCTTTCCCCAGATGGAATAGTTACTGATTACTATTCTCTACATTTCTTGGCAATTTCCGTCTTCTTCTGCACGCCAAGAACATTTTCACTTAATTCAAGTTAGCCTTCTGCAGGTCCCATTTGCTCCTGTTTTCGGATAGTATCTAATTGGCTTATTAGGATGCCGCGTTCCAATACTGCCGAGTTCCGTACCAAGCTCAACCTGAATGGTGCCAGACGTACTGTGGCTTGGAGGAGATACCGTGCCATTTGCCAAATCATTCACCAGAAGTGCCAGGACAGGAATATCATCTCTTGCAGGGAGGCTAGGGACAATTTGTGGGGTCAAGTTAGGACGGAGGCCATCAGACACAATACCCGCCAAGGCTTCCAAGCCAAATTCAACTCGCCACTGAACGGCCCATATCTGCATTTTTACCTCACCCTGGATTCCATTATCATTGAGGTACTGAAAAAGGCAGCTGTTAGGCATACCGGAAGGCTCAGCCTTCCATTAGTGAAGCAAAGACCTATAGTTACCCTACCTTAGAATTCTGAGTTCAAAAGAACAAGCCAACACCCCCCTCTCATAGCATATGCGGAAGTGACAAAGGCATTATTGCCGAAGGTCACGTGTTCGATTATCATCACTAGCAAAGTTATTACGCAATACGTTTACCTTTGAAAGGACCAAGATAAGACAGCACAACTTCCATCCGATGGTGCGGCCTAACCCACTGACCGATCGGGTCGCCCTGCCAGGGTGACAAAGAGATGACCTTTGGCGCGCTTATGCAAGTAGTTCGAACCAGATCGGTCGACGTCGCATAAAGTTACTGAGCACTAAAGACAAGAGTCGCGAATGTGGTCACAATGTAACTGGACATTTTTACGGACAAATGTTAAGCAACACATTCTATACTCCAGGCTCCCGCGATGAAAGTCGCAGAAGTGAATGGTGTTGTTGGATGAGGTAGTTTGAGAAATCAAGCATACCCGTACTCACATACATCACTAGTATTCTCGGATACTGACGGAACCATACGATAACGATATTACTATGGAGAGATAATGGCCGTTGGTGCAATTGTCAAGACAAGTCTATCTTTTGCCTCGCAGCTGTCAAGTGCAGGATACATCTGCAATGCTGAGAGGTTCGATAACAAAGCTGGCCCCTTTGTTGGTTCGAGCATGGAGACCATTCTGCGTATGCAATAGTAAGCAAGACTTCATGCCGACGAAGATGGATTGTGACGAATGGACTGATGTGGGGGAGCACTATCAGGAAAAAACCCATGGTGTTGCGATTCGGAAGTCAAGTGAGATAACAGAATTGTGAGGGTCAAAAGTTGTTCGCACTTTCAGGAAAAAGCTGAAGTTGTTAGCAGGTACTTAGTTAGTATAGGAACTAGATGTAGCCCGTAACCACCCAGACACGGCATATAAATATTGAGGTGCCCTTCAAGCTATTTTGAATATTATCAAGCAACGGAGAAGAGATCTTATCAATATAATAAGTTTACATTAGAAAATCTTTTATCACTCTACCTACCCTTAAATCATTGAACCTTCCTGGACAATCTCTGTCTACAATAAAGATAATCGTCCTGAGTTATCTTGCAAGTCTTTGAGATAGGCTCCCGCCGAACAGCAGCTGAATCTCGTCGGAATGCCACACTTAATTCTGATAATGAGCAAGAGGCAGATGCAGAGGGCGCCAACGGTACATCGGGAGCCGAAAGGGCCCTTGCTCGTCCCTAACCGATCCTTCACAAGGAGAGACCGGTACATATAATATTGATTGAGACGTCCAGTGCGGTTGCTAGGCAGGCTTGCCAGCTCCCATGGGTTATGCATGGCAATGCAACTCCAAACAAGAGTTGGCTGGCGATCCTTGGGTACAACACTTTGCAGATGCTGGGTGAAGCTGCCTGTCGGTACGTCGAGGACGGCGAGCCCCCCGGCAATTCATTGGTATTCTTCATGACATTCAAGGCATGAATGTCACTCCCGATGCCGCTAACCAGATCAAATTGATCGACGACGGCCAAGTTAATGCCTGGCTTCATCTCTGCCATTGCACTACTCTCACTGATGCTTGCTTACTCCACCAAGCTGGTGTTGCCCTACCTAGCGGTGGTTACCCTGTTCGTCCCAAGACTTCTCTTGCTGGATATAATCGTGGCTATCTCAATCCAGGCCAATTTGACGTGGCCAAGTTCTGCATCCATCCAGATTCTGACCCTGATGTGCAGGACAATTTCAGGCACCGTGCAAAGCACAGAGAGGCCTTTCCCAGGTCTAATTCAGGCTGGCAGAAGAGAATTCGGAGCAATGATCGCAAGGTCATTAGGTTCGAGGATCACTCCCGGGAACTAATCTCCCGCGCTTGTGTGAAGCCAGGAGCTGGCAATATCGTCTCTTATGCAGAACAAGATGTCCAAACGTTGCTCTTCCCCCGGTGCGAGGTGCCTCATATGGAAATAGAGGTGGGATTTTTCTGGGGCTTGTTTGTGCCAGGCCGGGTCTTGGAGATTTTGGATGGTTTTTCTTTTGTTTTACACACATTTTTCTTGCTTTGTTTCGCTTTTATCTGTTTCCAATTGTGGAGGTTTCTGGGGCTTGTTTGTGCCAGGCTGCGTCCTCTTTGCACCTTCGGGTAGTTTTTCTTTTGTTTCACAAGCTTTCTTCTTTGTTTCTGCTGGGTTCCTCTCTCCATCTGCTAATTATTTTCCTAATCCTGTCTGCGCCACCATACAGCTTTCTGATTCTCCGAGCGATTGGGCAGTTCTTGTTTCTCCAGCCTTTCTTAGCCTTTTTTTGCTTTCATTTCTAGCACTTGATAATACTCTTCTTGATCCTGCAAGCGCTGTTGTACGGCTTTCCTATATCTTAGTCTGTAGTCTTATATTACATTCTTTTTAGTAGTCTTTTCTTTAGAATTAGTAGGCGGTGAAACAGAGCTTTTTTCAGACGCCAGACGTCACTTTATCCTTAATCTTGCTGTATTCACTATAATCTAATACTTTGGAAACTATAAGTTATGTCTATCTGGGCAAGTGATCAAGCAAGTAAATATGGTCCAGGCAATTCTGAATGGACAATCTCTAGCCGGCCTAGATTTAACCGTGCAAATTGTCTTTCAGAAATTTGGAGATCACAAGGGAATAGGAAGGTCTGAGTACATACCCATGATCTACACAGACCTTGGGTCCTAGCAAATCCGTATCCTAACATAAAGCTCTTTCGTCCCCAATCAGATACTGGGAGTTTATTTATCCTCTTGAAGAGGTTTCACATATATATACTATTCCTCAAACCCCCTACAGATACTTTATATTAACACGCAACAATGGCTGGAAATACCGGTAGAAGTGAGTCAAGCCTTTGAAAAGCCAAGACGACCTCCCTGAAGCCTTAAATACAACATTCTTGACCTCAGGGGCAGCGGTCACCTGAGCTCGGGCATCATCATTGAGATCTTGGTATCCTGCATAGAGGTTGGAACGCCTGTACCTGAAACACAACGACAAGTTATTTCATTTGTTGAGTAAGAGGAACTTACGGAAGTTAACGATGAGGATGTTCCAAGTCGTCCCCAAAGGGCCGGAAAATGTCCTTTGGACTTCATTCTTTATAAAGAGGCACCGAGAGTAAGAAGCCGGTTCAGATTTGTAAGAAATTCTACCAATTATACAATAAGATGCTGATAAGGAAGAGTTCAGAGGACTCCCCATCACTGGCTCTGAATTGACCTTTCCAGGGATATTCGTCTCAAGAGCAGGTACCACAATTACATTCAGGCCATCTCAGAGTCAATTCATCACACCTCTCACTCTATATTCCTGAAGATGACCGAACTTTGCAGTCCCCTTCTGTACGCAGTATAGTTAATCTGGACCTTCCAGCATCTGATATTGGCGTTCTGGTCATCTCACTATCAACAAAAAGCAATTCCTTAGATTTCTGATGAAAGGATAGTCTTTGAGAATGCTGCGAATATAATTCAGTCTCATACATGGTTTTCTTAATCCCTTTATGAAGCCAGCTGAAAACGATACACTTCTGAAGGGCTATTGGGTAAAGGCAGTTACCAAGTTAGGTTGGAGAAATATAGAGATAAGAAAGGCAGCAATGACCTTTGTAAGTCTTCTAATTAACAAATAATGTCTCATTTGAGACTTTGCACAGCTAACTTGATTTAGCTAACTTGATTTATTTAGTTGAAAGCCAGGCAGTCTAGTGCGAGGTCACACCTGGTTTCCGAGACCAGGAGCACAATTCTGGACCTTTATGACTTAGCTCATAAATCACTGACCGATGTAAAGGCGAAAATTACAAATTTGCTGGAAAATGATTGCTTTACATGCCATCCAAGTAAACAAGATTGTAGTTTAACACACATATCGTCCCCGATGAGACGGTAAAGGACTTAGCTAGATAGGATTACGGGTTCCGATTTGCTGCCCCAGAGATAGCAAAACTCTTGTACTATAAGTGATTCAGGGGTGCGAAAATGGGGGGAAGGACTGATAAAACATTCCTTAATCGTTTTAACAACATCCTGATATCTCTTACTACAGCCTGTACGTATCATGCTTTAAAGGCTTGGAGTTCAGCATCATATATTCAACCTTCAGATTTCTCGGTTCACATAGCCCAAAGTTAGTGATTTTCAAGGAGCCTAAATGCTCCATTCCAAAGATTTACTAAATGGCAAATTTAGATGTTTATCTTCAGCAGTGTGGAACCTGGCAAGGACTACCTCCCCAAGTGAGACCTAAGCTGATTGATAACACGAAAAGACGCATTAAGCGAATATTGTGGAACAGTGGATTTGTTCAGGATCTGGAGTCTTGCGCTGCACCGGAGGACAAAGAAGCTGCAGGATATCTGGATTTGGAGGTTTCCGGGGATGAGGAGAGCCATGTGGAGAATATTAATTCAAATCCTGAAGCAGACTAAGCAGTTGAGACACTCGAAGAGGGGTGGAATTGGGATGATTGACATCTTATTTAGGATTTTATGTATTATTTAACTAAATTATATAATATTTGAGTGAATTAATTTATTATCAATATACTACTTTGAGTTAGACTTTAATCGCGTTTGTAAAATAAAAAAGGCTAAAGAAGGCTGAATTGGGCAGAACAAAATTCACAAAGATCCAGGAAGGAAGCAAGAGTAAAGGGGAACTGTGAAGGAATGTAGCCGCAGTATAATAGAGGTAGGCCGAAGAAGGGAACTTGGGAGCCGAATTATGTAATCAAAACACCAGGGGTTAATTACACTGGGTAGTGGAGTAGAGAACTAGGTGAACAGGGAAGAATTTCAACCGATGAAGATCGTTCAACTGTTAAAGCATACGCGAAGAAAGTGCTTGGTAGAAATAGGTCGGACAGTGAAGGTAAAAAGGAAGAGGAGAGAAGAGCGAGGATAGGAACAGGGAGTAAGAGTACAGAGAGCGGCGCGTATGGGCAGTTGATAGGCTTGTAGGTTTTGTGAATATAGATGAAGAGGAGTAGGTGATGGGTGGTGGGCAAATAGTGGTAATGAGCATGGAGGATATGGCCCGTTCGGGCTATTGGGAGTCAGGAATGAGTCGTGGGGCAGAGGTCCAGAACCGAACAATTCCCGGTATAGGGGTTCAGGCTGGATAAACTGTAGAGGAATTGTTGAAGCTTAAAAGAACCATGCAATGTGGCGAATCAGACGTTGGCTGTCCGGAAAAGAGTGCATAGCAACGCAATTAGGGACGAAAACATCATGCCCTATAACCCTTGATGTAATCAGGGGTTATAGAGCTATAGACTATCTATACAACAACTTGAGTTTTATAATTTTGCCCCCTATCGCCCGCATGCCTTATGAGGTATAGGGAGGAAATATGCACTTTTGCTGATGTGCTCCTTTTTTCTATTAGACATCAGAGAGTAGGCTGAAAGGACTCTGTTGATAGAGGTGATAATATAACAAATAAGCGGGGATGATTTGTTGATGAAAAGTCTTTTAAGTGGGGAATGAAGTAGTGAGAATTGGTTGTTGACCAATGAGGTGAAAGCTCAGCAAAAGATTTGGTGTGTTTTTTTCCTTCGCTGTGGTTGTAATGGTAAGTCTCTCACGAACTCTGTAAGTTGGTATTCCTTGTTAATTGAAATTGTTTATGGGTTAGGTATCGTTTGATGCAATAGAATTTTAATATGATTGATGCGAGAACGATCATCACAAGTGTATTTAAACTCCTCTATCTCTCAGGACTTGGAGAGATTAGACTTTGACAGACCACATTTTCAATATACTTGGTTAAGCAGTTACCTTCTATTCAGTTTGATTTGAGAATCTTTGAGCTTCATACAGACCTAAAGCATCTGGTCATCTCTTAGGAGTTTCGATAAAGTAATAAAGTCTATGGTAGTAGTCCTCTGTAATGTAGACTACAGGTGTTGCACAATGGAATGCCTTATTTAATCAGGGTCAGGTGTATTTCATCAATCCTCAGACCAAAAGTACAGGGCTTTAACCACATACCTTTATGGCTTCCATTATGATATGTATAATATTGTAATATTATGATATAATATATAAAGAGTTGACTTTTTGATTTAATTTATAAGAGAACTGTAAATTTTTATTTATATAAATATATATTTTAGAAAATAATAGTTTAAAATAAAATATAGAACAAGAGTTAATTTTGATATAACAAATATTATTAGGTTTCAATAGAAGAACTAATTCGCCGATATGAGACATACTTGAGGCTTACAAGATTGGCATATTCAGGTGAAGCATATATAACTCCACAATGATAGACATCCATAATCCGCTCAGTGCAAGCCCAATATTTCCAAATTAATTGATTTGAGACACCAGCTAAAGCCTCTGGAACAAGGCGCTTAAGAGATTCAAAATCATACTCACAATTTTCCCTTGTATAACATTTAGCAGCCCCACAGTTATACTCAATAAAATTGAGTTCACAATAGAAAGCTGGATAAAAAATAATATTATGACCAGCATCCAAGATTGATTGCCCAACTTGACTTTTTTGAGTGCGAAAGTCTAGCTGAGAGGCTAGCAGGGCATGAGCACAGCAGTCACCTCGATCCAGACACCGTGGGTTAGGTTTCATTGACTTTCCTGACTTGGACTTGACTGAACATTGTGCCAGAAAATGCTGATGATTTTCAGGCCACAAACCTCATTCGGTACTCGTGCCAAGGTTGTGGTGGACCACAACCCTCGATTGCTCGCCGGCTCGCAACCGTGGGCACTCTAAAGAGTGCCTGACAGCTCAACACAAATTTACAGCTCAACGCAAATTTGTGGCTTACCATAGTTATAGTGTGGCTCAACACAACTATGTGGCTCAACACAATTATATAGCTCAACACAACTATGTGGCTCAACAGAACTATGTGGCTCAACACAACTATGTGGCTCAATACAATTTTGTGGCTGTATATAACTTTATTGCTGAACACAACTTTGTGGCTTAATAAAACTGTGTGGCTTGATCTAGATGCTGTATGCTATAGT
>Ga0307509_10005245_pt1 | contig 18154 bp, 16 predicted proteins | sample 10_EM_MG_FD_202245 | JGI IMG/M metagenome (GOLD analysis project Ga0307509, IMG submission 202245) | Populus trichocarpa ectomycorrhiza microbial communities from riparian zone in the Pacific Northwest, United States - 10_EM | ecosystem: Host-associated > Plants > Roots > Unclassified | place...
CCTGTCGGCAGTCACCTGGCGAGCTATTAAAGTCGGCCTGCATCCCAATTCCGCTGCTTCTCTTGACAACGCACGAAGACGCACGAATCCACCTCTACTTCGACATCCTTCTCTTCGTGGCTCTCACCGTCCCCGAAATTGGCTACCATCCTACCAAGCATTGGATATCGGATCCTATTGTTCAACATATACCCAGGTTCTAGTCACCGATACAACGGCCGAAGCAAAGAAAACCAAGAGTAAAAGCGATAATACATCGAACTGGAGGTTGTTTCACGGTTCTTGAGAGTGGTACAGATATTACCAGAAGTTGACAGGTGGATACAAGAGACCTTTGAAATCGAGATATTGCCCCCTTGGGGTATCAAATATTAGGGTCGGAAAGCGTGGCTCACTATGCCTATCACAAGTAAGTACTGCTATATCTACTATATCTTGTCTCCTAGCCTCATGCACTCCACAAATCTACCACACACTCTTTTTTATTTTTATTTTTATTTTTTTATCTTATTTTATCCCGCTCCCTTCCGCTTCCTTTCCTTCTACTAAGAGATACAGCCTCTTTTCTATTCATGTTGCCTAGAGTTGAGTCAATATACGGACAAGGCTAATAAGCAACCCCCCGTCGCAGTTCCCTTTTCTAGTTCGTCTACATTCAAGAAGAATACTGCGACAGACTTAAGAGTGGACATCCCGCACATGGCCAACGGCATGCAGGCTTACAACTCAAACTCCTCGCATAACGGAATGGGTAGCGGAAATGTGCCCAACTCTCCAGCTCCTTTCATTAAAAACGAACCTCAAGATGAGTCTAATAGGTTCTTGCATCAAGCCCCCTATCACCACCACCCGGACACATATAGCATGTCCGGCCATCAGCAGTTCCACCAACAAGGTGGTTTCAATGAACCAAATTATGATGGGGGCGATGGCAGCATCGACCCGTCTGAGCTGACCATGTCTCCCTCGATGCCAATACAACAGAATGGGGGCTTTATGGAGTCATATCCTAACTATTCGTCTGGCAATAATAATGTGGGATATATGAGCAGTGGTGGGGCTGTCGATGATGAAGACCTGCTTGCCCTTGGCAACCTGAACGAGCGTCACCATGTCCAAAATAATGGACAGTTTGGAATCGACCAACACCAAGAGCAAAGGCACGGGCATGGTGACGACTACTCCTCCCTGCATCATCTCTTTCCGGAGATGGACGGGAGCGGAGAGAGAAACTCAGCCGGGGAAAACGGCACATCGACTGGTGCCACAAATATTGATCAGATATACTCCCACACACCTGATAACAACCCGCCAGCTGAATCCCCCTTTGTTCCTTCATTCCCCGCTCAACAGTTCCGGCAATTACAGCATCCCTACAACGGAGCAACTGCTGATACACCCTCTTCATACAACGCCTCTCCGGTTATCGGGTCAGATTCAACACAAGGGACTAACTTTGACCAGTATATGGCCCCTGGGAAGCGAAAGAATAGACCAGTTTTGGAAAGAAACGGCTCCCGCAAAAGCCCCAACTCACGATCTCCACATACTCCCAAGACTCCGGGCATCGGCTCTCTCTCGCTGGGCGGTGAATCTTCGAGCGTCCCTGCCCAACCTATCCAGACCTCCCATATGGCTTCCCACCGCCATCATAAATCCCTTTCGAACCAGTGGGATGGGACGCCGGGCTCGCAAATTTCTTATATCGACTCGCCCCTTTCTTCTCCTGGGGCCTCCCATGTTCATCCTCAGATCTCGGACGTTTTCAAATCAGGAAAGCATGCTTCACTGCCAGCGAAAGTTGAGAACCAGGTCGGCGCAGGACCTGCTTTCCAAACTCAGGAGGCAAAGAGACGTCGTCGGCGAGAGAGCCACAATATGGTTGAGCGTAGGCGTCGGGATAACATAAACGAGCGCATCCAAGAGCTCTCCCATCTAGTTCCCCAACATCGACTCGAAGATGAGAAGGTCCGAAAGCATCTGGTGAATAATGGCTCCTTGTCACCTTCGGTCGGCCCTAGCGGGAGCCCCCCTCGCGCCACCTCTATGTTAGCTGGAGGTGTTGGTCGAAGGGCTAGCGGTGTTCCCACTTCTGCTGGAATCCCTGGCGAGGAGAAAGACAAGGGCCCCAACAAAGGCGATATTCTCAATGGAGCAGTCGGCTGGACGCGAGACCTAATGTGGGCTCTTCATGCGAAGCTTGAACAAGAGAAGGAGATACGGGAACTCGTCGCTAGACTAGGCGGAACGTACCCATTTGAGCAGACTGAGGATGATAAGCGCATGTCATCCGAATTATACGCTGCCATCGACAAGAATGGCGTTCAAAGCTTTCACTATTCCCGAGCACCCGGGTCCACTTTGAGGGTACCTGGATACACCGACTACGCCGGTAATGCAGTGGGTCCTGGTGGAAACGTTCTTTCCCCGCGTGTCAGTCCATCGCGCTCGGGCGGGAAGCCTTCACAGAACGGAGGATCCTCTCGAGGAACACCCCAGCAACAATCGCAATTTTGGGGCCAGAGTGGTGATGACATGGCCTTCAAGGAGGAGGATGAATATAATTCTATGGACATGTCATAACCTTCAGCGAAGGCGACGGTACCGTACAACTTACCTTTTGTGGGCCACATTGCCGGTAATTCCAGAACATCCCGGCTGTACACATTACAAAGCTTCCTAGAGCAAACGTACAGTTAGTAACACGTCTTTTTTTCTTCTTTTTTTTTCGCTCTATTGGATGTTGTTCTTCATACTACTTTCGTGTCACGGGAGTATATGGAGTTGGAAGGGCTTTTTGCAAGTTCTGTTGTATTAGGAGGATTCCCCATTTTGTTTGTGCGCCCTTGTTACACGATACCAGCTATGACTTGCCATTTAGTTTCTTCAATTACGATGAATGGTTGCAGGATGTTGCGCGAAGAATTTTCCCTTAGTTTCCTCTATTTGGGTTATCCTACTCTTTCCCACACCTAATACGTTTCCCGTGTACAAATAGGGTAGGATATCATACGGTTTCCCTACTTGTTTTTTTTCGTCCTTCTATACCTTTCTTTTATATGAGTGTACTAGCTTCTATTTGTTTCTCTCATTTTTCTAGCAGGGGGTTTATATGGAGCTTGTCACGGCTTTTCTTGGCTCCCATGTTTTTTCCTCTTTTTCATTTCGTTTTTTTCATTTCTTTTTTTGACTGCATGAAGATCTTGTCGTTTTTTACTTCTTTCTCCCATTCTATATTCCCTTCGTATCATTTTCTACATTTCCCCCTGTTTACTTCTCCCTCCTTCCATTTTCATTTGTTTTTCCCATTTCTTTCTTTCCTTCCTTCCTTCTCTCTTTCTCTCTTTTCTTCCATCGATGGTGTAACGAGGGCTTCATAAGTTAATCTCAAATCTTTTTTTTCTTCTTATCCTTTCCCAACCGAATCTTATTTCTCTTTATCGACTTTCCGTTTCCCAAGGCGGCGTTTTACCAGTCGTCTTTAACCATCTTTTCCTTTTCCTTCTTTCTCTGTGTTTTATCCATTCCAAGGTTGGCTGGCTTGCGGACTTCGTACCTACCTACTTAAATTTCGGAAGTTAAATCCGTCTTAAACCTTCCTCTCATACCACAGCTCTCATAATGTGCAGTAATGTAGCTAACCACCTCCACACCTTCTCACTCGCCCGCTCCCCCCCTTCCCACCCCCTCCTACTCTTACGCTATTATCACACACGCCTACTCAAAGGGTCTCGTGAGTCCCAAATGACGGCTACGGCACTGTAACTAATTCCTCGGAAATTCTCGGATCTAGCGTGACCAAAAATATGACACCTGTAAAAGAATGTCAGGATAATAATAAAAAATAAAATAGAAAACGGTCCACTCCTTTTCATGGGATGCAGTAGTGTGGGCTATTGCTTGGGTAACTTGCGAGCGCGGAAAGTCGGGAAGAAGGAAGGAAAGAAGGAAGAAAGGAAGAAAGAAAAGGGTGCCTATGGCGAAATATCATACTATACCTGGTCGCAGCGCGTCAAGACGTCTATTCGCCCACACACACACGGCCTCGAAATGACCGTTTTTGGCGGGGCATAATAATTTGTCAATAGTTTGAGCACCACGCCCCCCCCCCCCAATTTTTATTTCATTTTATCTATCTTGCAAAAGTGTAGTTAACTCCCGCCTTAGACCCGAAGTTGGGGTCCCTCTATTTATTTCATTTCATTTCTATTTTATTTGGGAAGGTGGAAAGAAGGGAGGCGAGATTTGTGATATGTGATTCCCGGAGCGTTCTGGGTGTGGCACCGGTATTCTATGATATTTCTTGAGGTGAGGAGAGGTGAGGTTGGGATGAAGGAAGGAAGGAGTGATAGGTGTGGAGGTGGTGGGTGGTGGTGGTGGGTGGGCTGAGCCACCCAAGACCAGGAGGGAGGTAAGGGGGGGGGGGGGTAAGGAAAGCTACCATTAGATGGATGGAAAGATGGTACCGCAAGTATTGGCAGCTGGCAGGTGTAGTGGTACGTACAGTAGTCGGTATTTTTTTTTTATATGATATGATACAAAGAATGAGTGTGTTCGCCCGAGTACCGTACTCACGGGGTACTATACCTCTCTATTCCCCATACCCAGCCATCTGAATAGGACACGATACCCCACTGCCCGGTGGCGCGCACGTGGAGACAAGCCTGTCTATTATCCCCTTTGCCCTTACAGAATACGTTCGCCATCCCATCCCATCCATCCATCCATCTGTCAGTCTACGCTAACTTGCGGGAGAGCAACGCGCCCCAGGTAGCCTACAAGAAGGAAACATAGCGATAGGTCCTCTGATCCCTCTCCTTACGTCGAAACCCCTGCGCCATACATGATAACTCGTGCCTGATCTAGGGCATGACGTTGACAAGATGTTCCTTTTTTCTCGGCTGTGTCACAGGTTACATATATGTAGGTTTTATTTCTACTTTTTTATTATTATTACTGGGCTGGAATGTATATCACGTTGTCGGTCTGTCTTTCTTGTATGTATCATACTTGTATGATACCGTGCCATACTGTGGGTAAATGTAGGGGCTTGGGCGTGAGTTGGTCTTGTGAATAGGTGAGTATGATACCTAAGAGGGGGGTCTAGGCAGCGTATTGTGGGATATAATAGGGAGCAGGTTAGACTAGGGCGAGTGAGGGGCTGTGGTTTTGACTGAGTCGAGTTGAAGAGATAAGTTAAGGTGGAGGGAGGGAGGGTAAGTTGATGTGGAGGCTATGGAAGGGGGGGGGGGTGTCTTTTGACAAGCCATTGTCATGCCAGGCGACACTAGAAATCAATCAACCAGAACGAAAGTGTGGCCTAACGCGCGAGCGAAAACCCAGACCTCTAAGCTAGCCTACGAAACACTCTTTCTTTCTTTCGTAGAGTCAAAGACTTTGGGAATTTAGAAACAGTGCCCCCGTGGCAAATTTGTCGTTAAAAATCTACACCTAGGAAGCAGCAACCCCTTCTTACAAGCCCGGTTTTGCATGATACTACCGGGCCACATGCCCTAGCCCCATCATCCCCCAGCTGTCTCCAGTAAATGCGCACCACCGCTAAGGCAGGTACCGGTGGTGCCTTGGGGGGGGGGGGTGTTGTTTTGGTATAATATTTGGGTTATCATACTTTGTTCCCTGGGGTTAGGTCTTAAGAATAGATGTAGCACCAGTATGATACGCCTGATAGTACAGTACAGTTACCTATTGCACCGGTAGTCGAGTACAATCCGGTAGGTAACCAAGCAGCCTAAGGCAACCCGCAGCCGATATCTACTGCCGCCATCATACTTTAATTTAAAAAACAATAATAACATCGTACGAGAAAAACCACAAGGAAAAAACCCACATGTCTCAGGCGGGGCAGGCGTGGAGAGGGGGAAAGAGAAAAAAGTTCAGACGATAAAGTTCCCTACGGTATCGCATCTAACTTATCCCGCATATGCCTGGGACTGAACTAAACTAATCGGTCTCACCCATCCATCCATCCTAGCATTTTGGGAAAAAAAAGAAAAAAAGAAAGAAATTCCTTCTGCCAAATAAATAATATTTATCTACTGTAATGTGATATATTGTTCGGTATATTCTTCCGGATGTTCTACAGCAGTGGCTACTTAGTTCCATTCGTTAGGATCTACAATGGGTAGGGATGTGCACTGGGGAGCACCTTAGTAGGAGGTTATGTTAGTAAATACACTACCAAAAAAAGCTCCTGCCACCGGTACCACTGTACCTACCCCCCCCCCTCCCCCGGGCCATTCCTTCACTTTAACAAATCCACAAATTTCAGCATCTGACTCTCTATCCTACTTGACCTCGTAATCTGCTACTAGTGGCTTGTGGTCACCCCCCCCATTTTCCTTTCCTTCCCTTCGTTCTTCGTTCTTCTTTCTTCCTTCCTCCTCTCATCCTCCCCTCCTCCTCACCCAGCCCTGCAGATGACTCCCTCCCTACCCTGTCTTAAAGAGCCCCAGTAAGGCTGAAAATCATTCCCCTTCTCTGTAATACGTGAACTTTTTACCCACCGTGCTTACCGAAAATTTGATCGATCGCATTGCCCCGGCATGACATGATGTTTTGAAACCTTTCCCATGATAGTGGTGTTGGGAGAGAGAGAAAAAAGCAAAAAGGATGGAAGAAGGGAATATACACCTTTAATACAGATTATACAGTGTGTAACATGATGTCCATGGCTTTTTTTTTTTTTTTCTCTCTTCCTTTTTTCTTCTTCTGGTTGGCTGAGCTTGGTTTGGTTGTTCGTCTGTTCCATTTGTGAAACGAGGATTTGGGGTTACTTGTACGAGTACGGTAGTTTTAGGATATGAGCACTTATGCTCTTACAAAAGGGATGTGGTAAGTTATATTGGAATGGGATTTTTCTAGGGATATGGGAGTTAGTTGTGTTCCAGTACCGTAGTCTTCTCTGAGGAAAGTCTTGATACTGCAGGGTGGGACAAGCAGATTCTAGCACTCAATTACCATGGCGGTATTGTGCCCGTGCTCCACAGCACTGCATTCTGGTTTAGCCCAGTTTAGTCTAGTCTATTGCACCCCAGCCAGACGCCAGATGATGTCAGTCCACCTCCACCTCCACTCCACTCCTCTCCTCTCCACATCCCCTTCCCCTCCCCTCCCCTCCCCGCTCCTCCCGAACCCAACCAACCAACCAACCACCGCAAAAACCCAAATAGGAGGGGGCAAATGTAACTACGACGTTGTAGTTGCCTCTCTTAGTAAGATACCCTGCATATTCCTTCCGTTTCGTCTCAGCGAGGTGGGCTAAGTTTGCCTTATTTCCCCCTCCTCCTGCAGCCGAGAAGGGGAATTCCGACGTCCCCGCATACTTCTCTTCTATCCGAGCTCTCACGGTAACCAACCAACCGATAGGTTGTATAAAATAGTAGACTAATAAAAGAAACTCCCGAACCGCCCAGAGGATAGGGCTCCATCCTAAATTACTTCCCGCCCCATCATCATCATCGCCATCGGAGACAAGAATACTGACCGCAGGATAACTCTCACCAGGTCTGTACGAGTACCGTACAGTACACACCACTAAGTTACGTCTGATGAGGCAAGTGCACGAGTATTCGAGTGACAAGGCATGAGCAAGGGGCTTTCCCGGCATGCACCTTCTGCATGCATGTGTGTGCGTGCTGCATAGTAGGGTTGGGGGCGGAGGGGATACGGTATCATACGGTAGCCCGGTATCGGGCAAGTACTGTACTCGAGTACCCACGGCTATCACAGTACATACGGGTAGCTAATACCGGTGCTTGAGCATCGGTATAGTATTGCGGTAATCGAATTGGGTTCGCTGAACATCGCTTTGGACTTCCTGATGAGAAAAGGTCCAATGGGGAAGGGTTTTGCCTTGCGGTGAATAGGTTTTCTACAACCGGGGGACGAGAAAGAGGGTTCAGCTAAGGGTTCTTTATAGGAATTCTATTACGTTTAAAGTGCAGTATCATACTATGGGTGAGGGAGAGGTTATTGATTGCTGGCAGGGAATTGGGTATGGGAATGAGGAATGGGGAATTGTTGGAGGAGAGTGGGTGGGAGAAATATGTAAGGGACGATACACTCGGCATCCAGGGCAAGGGAAGGGCTATTCGCATGCGCATTCCTAATCCAAACGCGGGCTCCTCTGGGCACCGATATTCCAGATCTTTAGGAGTCAACTCAGCTTGGGATCGACGATGGCGACAGAGTAAAAAATAGGTTTTCGACACAACAACATCGCGGGGTAAATTTTTACCAGCGAGGGAAAAAAGAAAAGAAAAAAAAAAAAGTTAATTCCATGAATACCAGTGGTTTATTTTTCCAACAGTTTTGACATAATTGTTGTTTCCTTTGGCATTCCGTTCTTGGGGTTACTTGGCCTTTAACGAGAGAGAAGGCTTTCCGGGTTAAGAGTTGAGGCTCTGCGGAAGCTATTTTAGCCACGGGCGGCAAGTCCCGTTTACGGAGTCCTGATCGACCGCCTTAGATGAGTCCTCGCGTGCCAGAGCTGAAGCCGAAGTGAATTCGCAAAGTCTTTGAGCAACCCTTTCGCCATCACCACCAACACCCTCACCGCCACAGACTCATCCTAGACGACTCTCAGCTTCTTATCTGAGCCATATTGAACTCCGGTACTCCGGCGTCGCTTTGCCTCCCCACTGCCGTCATATAATAACAACAAAGTGTAACCCACCAACTAACCAACGAACTGGCCACAGATCCATGGATCCGATGCCCAACGATGTGGACGAGGTCCTCCCAGGTCTATTCCTTGGAAAGTAAGCTTTATCAAAACCCCCCCACGAGCAAAGACAGGCCACCCCAGCACCACCCATGATATTGTTCCTACCCGCTAACGCAATGTCCCCAGTCTCGTAGCCGCGGAATCGCTAGCTATCCTCAAAACGTATAGCATAACACACGTCCTATCCCTAACCCACTCCCTTCCGGGGGTTCCTGAGGGAGCGGGCGTAATCCATCGGCACGTTCCGATCCTCGACGTCCCGACACAGAACATCCTCTCCGTCATCGACGTATGCCTAGACTTTATTACCGAGGCCCTGAGCGGGGAAGGGAATAATATCCTTGTGCACTGTTACTTGGGAAAGTCCCGGAGCGGGGGTGTTGTTGTTGCTTATGGTAATCACCCTCCCATGAACCCCTCCTAGCAAGGAACTAATTCGTATTTCTTAGTCATGAAAAAGCAGAATATCCCCCTCGCCCCCGCGCACGCCTACGTCAAGTCCAAGCGTCCGCTCGTGCATCCGAACCGCGCATTCAGAAGCCAATTGGAGCTCTGGGGCACATCCGGCTACGATTCTGCCATCCTCAATGACTTCGAAATCGTCGACTTTGGCTTCGGCGATGAACTCCCCGTCGTACATAAGAAAAAGAGCAGTAAGAGTAGCAGCAAGCGTCACGGTCACGGTGGCGCTAGTGCCTTGGACTCTCGAGCTCTCATCTACAAATTGGAGGCAGCGGCGGGGGAAGAGGTGAGAGTGAAGGAAGGGTGGGGGATTGTCCATATGGACGAGGTAACGAAGGCTCGCTTTGAGAGGTGTCTTGATGAGGTCGGGATTGTGAGGGAGGATACCGGGAGGTTGTATTGGGTTGGGTAGAAAACCTTTGGCATGGGTGTCCTGTGATATATCTTCCCCCCTTTTTTTTCTTCCCTTTTCTCTTAGGATGACGCCATTTATTCTTCCCCCCTCCCCCGCTGTTTCTGATTTGATTTTTCTGAGACGGGGTGGCTCAGCAAGCGGTTGTCTTTCTACAGGGATGTAGTCCGATGCACGAGGTGTCACTCGGTTTTTGGGTCTGATATTGAACGTCGGACTCTCTCTTATCATATGGCGATGACATTTCTTTTATGATTACGGTAGCGGAGCTAAGGGTTATTTGCTGTACGGAGTCTTGCGCTTGGGCATGTGTATCTAAGTTATTGCTGGGGTGTCTCTTGTGAAAATCAACACCGCGAGCAAAATTGCTCCTCACTTTATGCCGCTCCCCCGCACATGCACCACCTCCTACAAGCATTTTACCATACGCCGAATGGAGCAGCGAGATATGGCACAAAATGCTATTACCCTAGAGCAAGCAAGTCTTGAAAACTGCAGACACTATTCCACCAGTCGTACCAAAAAAAATCAAAAATTCGAAGAAACTCCCTTTACTCTCAATCGGTTCTCTTCCCGAGAAAGTGCATCTGGGGGTTTCAACGAAGATCTTTGTGGTCTTTTGAATGTCCCCGTTGCAAGACTGTTCGGGGGTTAGACTAGGCGTGGGAGGGCGGCTTTGGGCGTTGGCAGGGAGCTGGAGGTATAATATATAGACTATAATGTGGTATATCGTACAGCAAGGGTGTTAGTTAATCAGCGACGGAATACCGTGAATGGAGAAATCCGTGGTACGATAAGGGGTTATTGTCAGGTAGGCCGAATACCAAACCTGACCGGTTTATATCATTGCCAGGAGTTAACGGACCTGTTTAGCAAGCCGTGATTTGAGATATGATAGCCTTGATCTGAAATCATATGATTTGGAAATCAACCCTTCTGCTGATGCTGGACATGACTGCAATTTCCAATTTGCCACATCGCGATTTGGGGCTGCGTCTGAGAAGAGCTCAAGACTCGCTATGACGGTAATATTATGATAATACTCATAATGGTAACGGGACACTTGGGGGTACAAAACAAAATGGGTTTTCGCCCGAAATGTTCACATTCACACAGACACTCACACACTCACACACTCACACTATAAAAATTTCTCAAATAATGATTTGAAAACGCTACCAAGCCAAAACACCATGGATATTTCAAATCATGATTTGGGGGCTAAATCGTGATTTGAGATATCATATCATAGCAAACAGCTCAAACTACGGCTTGCCAAGCAGGTCCTAAGCGCTTCGTCTTGAACTGCTGGAGGTAATGGAGAGGTGTTGTGGAACTGCTGAAGCCTATCGGGGGGGGGGCAATTGCCCATTCGTAAGGTGGGGTTAATACAACCTATAGCTCAGAGATATTCTAGCTTATCCGATCTGTGAATCCTAATTATGTGCTGAACTGCGGATTTGGGAAGTGCTGTCTGTTAGTCTGATGACTAAATCAGATGCCGAGGGGCTAACTTAGGACAGTGCCGGGGGGATCTTATTTCAACATCATATGTTTATTCTAGCTGCACCGGTCCGGCATATGCCAATCTTATGCCTTTCACTGGGCGCTATCTATACCCTGCCTTGCTTAAGAAGAAAACATATTTACGGGGCAATAAATGAGGAGAGAGTATCTTACCAGAACGAAAACGACTAGAATAGCAATAGCCTTAGAGCCAACAGCTGCCTTCCTAAGACAAAAAAGAAGAAAATGATTTTTTTTCTTTTCTTTTTCTCTTTTTCTTTTTCTTTATATTTTTATATTTTATATTTTTTTTTGTGATTTCCGCCAACCTCCCGTCTGCTTCTGCTACCCGCCGATCGCCAACCTTTAAGGTCTAGAGTCGGATTCTACCACCTCGTAGCAGGATTGTTAAACCCCAGAGCCCTATTGATGAGGGCCAAGTTCTTCAATCTCCCAGTCCCCATAGCGCAGGATTTCCTAATTATCCTGCCCTACATGACGGATCGTTCAATAATAACTGATTGTCAGCATGGATTGAACTCCTGGGCTCCCGCTAATTGCGACAGAAGGTTTAACCACTGCGCCAGCTGGGTATTTCATGAAAGGTAAACTTGGGAACTAATACTTATCCTACTGGAAGCACCGATTTCGGGATTTTAATGGCTGGGTGGTGTGTCTCTTCCTTGACTGTTGGTAGATTTCAACGGGGGTATTTTTTGCTTCTTGGACGTGTTTAAGGAGAGATTCTCAGAGGTTTAGAGCAGAAGTGGCGCTTTGTAAGCTCGTTGCTGCTGGACGATAGGATATGAAATTATACAGCCCGAGCAATACTAACCTATGATGTGCAACTTATTAAAAAAAAACAAAGCGCGATCTGCTTCGCTGACAGACTATGTACTATCATAAATCCTAGTCTACTAAGAATAAAAACCCAGAAAGCCAGGCTGAAGGTCACACACAAGCCACAAATGGAACGAATTATTTCCATCTTTTTTTGGCACCTTGAGTGGCCTACCCCGGTTTATTATGGTCTGCCGTCTACCTACAAATTGTGTGCTCTCTGGATTGCTCGGTCAAGCTGCTGCTCTATGCCCGTAACCTGACACTCCGCCTTCGCTCTTTCTTGCTTGCTGGAAGCAGACCCCTACCACTTGTTAAAAGCGCTACGACACTAAAAAGGCAGGTGGAATGTAAGGGAGGAAGAAAAGGAAATTTCATAAGATGTGTAAAAACCCGCAACGAGCCAAACATTCTGGTGGACCAATGCTTAGGGGGCCAAGTGCCAACCCTCAAGATTACGATGGAGCAAGTTTTATTTATGGTGGGTGTGTTTGGGGAATAGCATCCTACTTTCAGGCCGAGCATCATCAATTTCCTAAAAAAAAAAGGACCGTTTAGTTGGCTGGCTGGCTGGCTGGTCTGACACCAGGCAGGAAGGAATTTATGAAGAGGCAGCGTGTCATACCCCTTGTACACAATCGAAAACCATCACACACTCATACACAGAGAAGACTAACGCAAAAATCAAAATATCATACCTACCGCTCATAGTTATAGTGTGCTGGAGATTGCATCTGACCCCCCAGGGCCTTGGGGCAGACTCTAGTGTTCGAACAACCTTGTATTATAAACAGCTCTCATATATACTGTACCATACCAAGAATCGTAAGTGCAGAATACAATACCGGAAAAAGCTATATCGCACAATAAACTCGATCCTGGGTAATGGCATCTTTTGCTATGGGAGCTTATGTTGTAGAAGATACCGATAAATCAAGCAATCAAATTTTCCTATAACAAGCGGATTTTGGGTCGTAACCTGAAGAGATTAGGCGATTCTTAGGCAAAGGACTTCTTGAAAGTTACCTTTACAAGCGGCTTACTCAAAGTTTACCCTCGCAAAGCTTACCCAACTAGCAACGGCCGGAAATTGCTCACATGAAAGGGCAATCCTAGGTTACAATAGGCTTATATTCACCAGCCCCCCCATCATCATCATAGGCCCAAAAGTCCAGTCCGTCGTGCACTAATGAATGGGAGGATGGGGTCATGAAAGCCATTCCCGGGACGGGCCGTGAGGCCTTGTGTATTAGTGGATAATTCCCTAATATTGCGCCCTGAATACAAAGTCACTAACGGTCACTCGATAACTAGAACCTGTTCTCATGCTGAAAAATGTGGTTGCCGAGGCAATGATTTACGATGAGGCGAAACCGCTTCAACGGAGATGAAGATCATTGATTGATTGTGATAAGTTGATGAAAAAGAAAGACTTGGGGAAAGTTGTGTAAAGGAGGTTCAATATCATTATTCAAATTATATAGTTAGGGAGCGACTACCCGTCCAGGCTTGCACAACCCTACAGTCCCGAGGTATCATAAGTCAACTCAAATCGCCTATCTGCCACCCGCGCAGCATGTAAGAAACCTACTACATGAACCCGAATGACCGGACAGACTACGGCAATCTCCAAAATAAAATAAAACGCTACCATGGGCGGACCCATCCCGCAACCCTCCTCCCAAACATAAGTCCAAAATTCCACTCTGATACTATGGGCAAACCCATCTCGCAAACCCTCATACAAACATAAATAAATCAAATCGCTACCACAGGCAAACCTTGTCTTGCAACCCACAAATTAACCATCTGCGCCGCCTAACCATCCCTTAACCTCCTCACCAATCCTAGCCATACAGTCCCGGCCGCTCTATCCCCGCAGGTGATCGTTCAACGTATTGCGCGTCTCATAGTCATGACCACACGCACAAACAGACCCGTTGCCAGTATATGCCAGCCATCAGATCGGCCATGACCGTTGTGCTGGTGGTCGTCCCAGTCGGGCCATACCCCCTGCCGGAGCTGCCGATGTGATCGCTCAGGGCACTTCGGGAACTTCCCAAGGTGTTTGCCAATCCAGCTCAGGCCACCACCACCCCTCTTGCCGCACACACTGTAGGAGGAAATGTGTGTGTTGCGGGAGAAGACAGGAAGGGAGGAGGAAACGAGGGGTGAAAATGATTTCATAGGCTTGCGCGTCCTTTGTCTAGTGCGTGGCAGCCTCGGAGTGCGGCCATTGAACTGCAATTTCCAACATCTCACCCTCGCGGTTTGGGCTGAGAAGGGCGATATCAAAGTCACCAGACTAACAAAAGAAGGAAAAGAAGTACAGTAGAGAATACAGGATACATAAATAAAAGAAAATTGTAAAAAGATACAATATTATTCGATCCGTTTCCTGTTGTTTCACATTCGGATATCTTCTTTTACTCAGTGGGCTACCGGGCTCACGAACCACCGGGCTTTACAGGCAACACTTCTCCAGCGCGACCGAGGGCAGACACCTATAGGTATGGTAACCGCCAGGCAAACTAGGGAATGGCACTGGTGAGAGGGAGTGGGAGCGGCCCGGAACCCAGCCCCGAATACGAACCAACCGTTAATTCCCTAACTGCTTCATGCTCCAAAAAGTCACACGGAGATTTCTACCAGCCCGTAACCCCTCCTAGTCATGACCATTAACTCTTATCCATCCTGTCATATTCACCTTATCGCTTCTTCTTCGCCGTTAGTGCGGACGACGAGACCGCAAACCTAACCACATCGTCCCCAAACACCCTTCCCAGCTTATTATCTACCCATCCTTCGCCACTCAACTATCCACTTCATCACTTGAACAGCTTCTCAGCAAATAATGCATCTGCATCTGATGAGACAGCGCGATTTCCGCTTCGACGTTAATTCACTACACAGCGGTCCATCCGTTCAAAAGGCAGGCAATGATCTGAACGAAGGTTTCACGCAGTGAAGTGAATTGATTAAATGCAACGAGCACTTTGCAATACACAAACCACAGGACCAAACGTAGCATAGCAAGAATTGCACGCGAAGGAAAGGGAAGGAGGAAGGGGAAAAGAAATATATATATGAAGAGAAGACGTTTTCATAGTTTGCACGCTTTAGTGCGTCCTAGCACAGATATTTCTAGTGCATCTAGGGGGTCTGGTGGAGGCACTGAGTGACCGCTCGTGACCCGATACTTATATCTCGGTGGGGGTTGGAAGAGAAGCCTGTTCTTAGTGGGATGGAGAATGGGATGGATTTTGGCAGTATAACTAGTTGTAATGAGCGATGGATAGGGTAGAGAGATAATGAAGCAGAGAGCCTGTATTGGTAACACGCGGCCTTGTATCAAGGAAAGGGCCGCGCGGGGGAGGGGGAGGGGGAGTGGCCTATTGTCGATTCGTACGGTGGGGCTATAACAGCCTATAGCTCGGAGATATTCTAGTCTATCCTACCAATGAATCCTACTTATGTGCTGAACTGCGGATTTGGGAAGTGCCTTCTGTTAGTCTGATAACGCAATCAGATGCCGAGGTGCTAAGTTAGTGCAGATTGGGGCGGGTCTTATTTCAACATCATGTGTTTTCCTAGCTGTGCTGTATGTACCTGTCCTGTGTCGGCCAATCTTATCTATACTACCCCGCTTTACTAGAAAAAAAGCTATGTATACAAGGCAATAAATAGGGAGAGAGTATCTTGCCAGAGCTAAAACGACTAAAATGGCTATAGTATTTAGGGCCAACAGCTGCCTTCCCAAGACAAAAGAAGTAAAAAAAAAAACTTTATTTTTATTATTATTCTATTCTATTTTATGATTTCCGCCAACCTCCCGTCTGCTTCTGCTACCCGCCGATCGCCAACCTTTAAGGTCTAGAGTCGGATTCTACCACCTCGTAGCAGGATTGTTAAACCCCGAGCCCTATTGATGAGGGCTAAGTTCTTCAATCTCCCAGTCCCCATAGCGCAGGATTTCCTAATTATCCTGCCCTACATGACGGATCGTTCAATAATAACTGATTGTCAGCATGGATTGAACTCCTGGGCTCCCGCTAATTGCGACAGAAGGTTTAACCACTGCGCCAGCTGGGTATTTCATGAAAGGTAAACTTGGGAACTAATACTTATCCTACTGGAAGCACCGATTTCGGGATTTTAGTAGCTGGGTGGTGTGTTTCTTCCTAAGCTGTTGGTAGATTTTAACGGGGGCATTTTTTGTTCCTTGGACGTGTTTAATGAGAGGTTCTTAGTGGTTTTAAGCAGAAGTAGTATAACAAGCGGATTTTGGGTCTTAACCTGGAGAGATTAGGCAATTCTTAGGCAAAGGACTTCACCAACGTTAACTTTACAAGCGGGACATTAGCCTACACTAGCAGAAGCCGAGTTGGGTTCCCATGTCCTATAGTAGCCCCCACCAAGAGGTCACTAAGTTAGATTTAGAGGGGGAGAAGCTGATAGTTTTCCAACGTTTACCTGGTGTACTACCAACTACACCACGAAACCATATGATGAACATTAATCACAGTCCCTTCTTAAGGTATGGTGCCGGCACCTTAGAACCTACCCTCTTGACAATGACACGCGAAGAAACTTCCGCAAGCTAGCTATGTCGGATCAGATGATCCGGAAAAGGGTAGAAGCCTTGGAGCAGGTCGACCAATATTTCAACCAACAACAACAGCACCTGCAGATGGAATTTTTAAAATTCATTCTGTAAAGCTTTCCTAATTAGTTATTAGACCATATTTACAGAGGGATTTTCTTTTTAGCCTTCTAGTTGGGGCTGCAGAGGGCTTCAAAGTTTGTATGGGAAGGAGGGCGGTGAGACTTGTATGAGGAAAAAAGGGTTTGCTGAATAATTAGCCAAGAAAATTCCTAATTAGGTGTGATATACTACTGTATTAGGACTAGTGTCCTCAGTTTGGCATAAGACTCAGTGTTGCTTCTAAGGTGTCGGTAGGATACACGCAAGCACCGGACTGCTTTTGGTGACGACTTCCATACTCAGTATACGTATACCCATCCACAAATGGCTTACGAGATGTTAGTATATCGTAGATTAGCGAACCACCCCCGTCACCCACACAATTCCCCACCACTCAACCGAAAGCCACCAAAGAGCTAGCCCCTCGGATACCAAGAGAGAGTTTGGATTGTACTATATGCATCAATCAGCAAGGACGATTCCGAATATCATGTCTCCGGCAAAGGCAATGGAAGGGAAACGCAAGAAAAGGAAGGCACAGGGGGGGCGAATCCGAGCGCCCAAAGAATCACTTCTTGAAGGGCAGATTGCACTCTTCAGCAGGGCTCTCAGTCGTCCAGTCGGACGGCAGTCGGACGGTGTCGTCCGGACGACAAAAGACTAGGACTAGCGTCGTCCAACTGCCACCCCTGGCAGGCCGCTCTAGCACTACTCTTTTTCTTCTTCTTTTTTATTTGATTTTCCATTTTTATTTCTATTTCCAACCTTAACTTCTTTGAGTACTAGTATTTGTCTCATTAGCCAATTTTGCGCGCCTGTAGTGGACGGCCGTCGATGGCCGTCCACCCCGTCCAGGACGGCGCCAAGGCAGTCCGTCCCGTCCAAGGACGAGACAGTCTCGTCCTTCGTCGTCCTCACCCCGTCTTGGACGGACGGGACGACTGGAATTAGTGCTCTTTGGAGACCAGAACGAGTTGCTCAAAGAGCGCTCCAAAAGCACAATGAGTTACTAGAAGTACACAAAAAGGTAATTGAAGAGCAGAGGGGGGTGGGAGGCGCCGAGGCAGGTCCGAGTCTACCAAAACTGGAGCCAGGGGGGCCGAAGGCCAAGCAGAGGAAGAGAAAGAGGAAGCCGACCGAGGCCAGTCCTCCGAAAGCAGAAGCGAAGCGTAGGAAGCGGAAGGAGGCCGAGGCTAGTCCACACGAGCCGAATGAAAACGAGACACACTGCGTTCGCAGGTTAAGCATTGTTCCTGCTGTTGTTTTCAAAGCCTTATATGATAAGGCCGAGGTCGGCCCATCCGTAGGGGTACACGAAGAAAGAGCAGTACAGATACGAAACCTCTAGAAGAGTTTCCGCCGGTTTGGCTGTGAGACGCCGGAGGAGGTGGATGAGTTTGCGGACCTGGTAAGTTAATACTCTTGTGGGTGGTTATATTCCCGGGGGGGGGGGGGGGCAGTCAATACCAGAAAACAATTTATG
>Ga0307509_10005246_pt1 | contig 18148 bp, 29 predicted proteins | sample 10_EM_MG_FD_202245 | JGI IMG/M metagenome (GOLD analysis project Ga0307509, IMG submission 202245) | Populus trichocarpa ectomycorrhiza microbial communities from riparian zone in the Pacific Northwest, United States - 10_EM | ecosystem: Host-associated > Plants > Roots > Unclassified | place...
GCCTCAAGTCGTACGTTTCAAACAGTTGTTTTCCAACCCACAGCTCCTTTAATTTGGAAGATCCGTACAAGAGCCTCTCATGCTGTCAAAATCAAACACCATGTCCACAACTGAGTGCATCTTTTTTTCCCCTCAACTTGATACTCGTGCCCACAAGTGATCACCGCGACTCTATAAAGCTATCTCATGATGTCCCTTAGACCGGGTCAGCCTTTCCTTAATCACTCATCATATCATGTACGCGACTCTCGATTCCCAAACATGCGTCGCGGCTGGAGACAAAGGTATGTAAGTAAGATAACAAGAAATTTTCGCCGTTTCATCATGATGCTTTCGCTTTTGCATCTCCACCCTGACTCCAGCTTATCAATATCATTATCAGAGCGGTCAAACCGTCGATGAATGTCTACCCCAAAAACTTAACTGGGGAGCTCTCCAACTCTCAATTGAGCTCTTCGTATCATGTCGGTTCATGTCTAACCTGAGTCTAGTCCATATTGAATCCCGTTTAGTAGACTCTGATTTTGAGTCTCCGCGGTATAATCACCGCAGGCCCCAAGCGTATGATATGGTTTCATCGAAAAAAAACCTTGGCAGGTTTTTTGCATGAATTCGTGTTTGAATTCATTGGAGTAAAGTTGTCCCACTGGTGATAGCTAAACGAGGCTGGTCGCCCCACGGATTCAGACCCGGAGCAGTCAACTACTCTACGTTGAACCGTCTTCATGGGGAGTCCACGGACTGAAGGCATTTTCGCCTGCTTACTTTCAATGGTTGATCGGCCGACAGACTCAGCTGCGATATTTTTGCGAAGTATATGCTCAATCCATACCAATTCATCGACATTGACATGCTCTTTGAAAAATAACGCGATAAACTACTTCAATTGATTAATAGAACCCCTGTCCTAAACTTGTGCATGCATGTGCGTTTTTATCTCTAGCCTCAGATTAGGCAAGAAGTTCTTTACATACCTATATGCCCTGGTCTATACACATTCAATGCCCATTATAGAGCCAGTATCATAGTATATATATCTGTATAGCATTTAGCGAATTCTTTGTCGGTCTCTGAACTGGTTTCCTTCTTCTGTCGGCACTTACTTTGCATACCTGGCCATGGGACCACCTATTACTGAAACTTGCTCACCCAAAGAGAAGGCATTCTTGGCCCGCTGACCTCGATAGGCTCTTGCTCGCAAAATTGCGCAATACAGCAATCGGACCGTCCTACCTACATGTAGGTTTTCTCTCTCACTTTCTCTGTCCTGCCAAGAAGTTCGCAACCGCCATATGTGCCTTTGTCTATAACGAGGACATGACCATTATAGATTTAGCAGCGAAGCCTTCGGAGCTGAAGTTAGAACTGCTCCCCCAACCCATCGATGTCATTCACACCATCACCGTTCACGGCAGTTATCTTTGTGCACATCATCGCCTAATAGAGCTGCTTCAAGTCGGGCTTCGTTTTTGAAGAAGTTTGAGCCGTGATCATGACTATATATGTAACTGGGCTTCGACCTCGGTAACTGCCCGGTGTTCCTTCTTTCTCTATAAAGGGTCCTTGGCCATCGGAAGTCTGCGAGAGATGAGGGTGGAGCGCTCAAGCAGCGCTGGCGAACATCATTGCCTGGGCCGTTCTATTAGATGAATGATCAATTACCTTGTGAACCATGGCATTTTCACAGAACTCGATACCTATCTATATTGGTGCTACTCGCTCCCAGGCGTGGGTGATATACCTTGGCATATATTCTCTTTTGAGCATGAGCGCTGAGCGCCGAGCCTTTGATTTGTTTGTAAGCTTGGAAACTGAAAGTCAATGTAGCTGGTGCCGAGCTGTTCAAGTTCCAGGATATGCACTGGAAAAAAAGATCGACTTACATTTGTAGAAGCGGCTGCATTTGTTGTGACGCAAGTACTTAAGCCACTTGCCTTCTGACCGAGATAGGGCAGAAGGACGGCGTGGGCTACTTTCATTGCTGGTGGGTCCACTCCAAGTCAGGAGCGAGGGACCTGCGGCGGGGAACTTGTTATTTACGTGTGTGGAGCAAGCATTATGGGACTTCCCTGCTATAGTGCTGTGCTAACTAAAGATTTTGGGGACCTTAGAAAGGAGGACTCCAGACGCCAGGTGGGATGGTGGATCTTCGTCATTTGAGAGTCATTGTGTAAGCTTCTCGATTGTATTTCATCAAGTATCTGGCAAACATTGAATAAGCGATATGGCAAAGAATGCATGAAAACCCACTTTTGACGAATGCCTTGGTTGATCACTTACATAAGGACACCGTTTGTGGACATTTTTTATCGATCCGCGAAGATTCTGTACTTGTGGAGGCCAGGGTGCAGAGACTGGTCCTAAGGTTGTCTAGGTTTGGAAGTGAGGAGGTTTACCCGAGCCAAATGAAGATGTAATGCTGCACTTCCTAGGTAGAAACGCCTTAGAAGTACCGATATTCGTTCTTTTGCGTGCACTTCTACATCGAAAAAACCTAGCCTGCATCGACAGCGGCCCAGAATCACAAGTGGAAAGAGAGTACAAATGGCACTAAAGCAGATAGGTAGATCGCCGTGTGTCAGAATGAACGTGCTGAGGTGTTGACCTGTGATTGAGTGCCGTTTTACAGATATGATATAGATTGTTAGCGTGTTTTGAACCGTTGCACTGCGAGTGACATTCCGCAATATCATGATGTACGTTAGTCATAGCTTCTAAAGAGCACCTAGTGATAGGGCACCGAAGAGGACAATTGAATCGATGCGATCCCGTTGCGGACAACAATAGACATGTGTGCGGCAGGGTCGCATACCCCTGTATTTATGACAATGTAATGATATCATAGAAAAATCCACTTTGGAGATGATGGAAGCGTGTAGAGGACGTTGACCACCTGTAATGTAACATGAATTTATTGTGGATATCGAAACAAGGGTGGGTTATGATGACATAAGCAAGACTTTGCTGGCCGCTGAGCAAGGGATTGTGCCATCGACTAACGAACGAACGTCCAATGCCCATCAAACATCTTGAAAGTAAATCGTCCAGGATGCAGATATAACGATGGCTAACAATTTTTTTGGCAACCCAGGCTACCTTTTCGAACGAAAACACCTACAGACTCATCCCCTTTCCGTACTTTCGGACTCTCGCCTTGGTATCGATGCATCTCACTACCTCCAAATTTTAACGGACAACCCGCCATCTCGGGAGCCCTTGTTGGCTGCGACGGGCGGTCTCCCTCTTGCGCTCACTCAACGAATCGAATCAGACTTGCGTGTTCTGGAGAAGTTGCACATCAAGCCCGTGTTCGTTTTTCCAGGACTTCCACCCAATAAACGTTCCAAGCCTTATCAGCATCCAGAGCATATTGAGGCTTGCAGAGATCGTCATGAAGCGTGGGCAAAGTACGAACAGGGTCAAGAAGAAACCGCAACCAAGTTGTTCGAGGGGCGTAGTAACCTCACACATTGGGATCTTTGGAGGATGGTGTTGCGGATTTTTAGGAATAGAAATGTCGAGTTTCTCATTGCCCCATATGTTGCCTGGGCACAGGTGCGTTTATTCCCTCCAACTTGTCCATAAGAAATCAACTGACGATAGCCGGCAGCTGATATACCTTCAACGCCACCATAAATCTTATATCCATGCAATTTATGGCCCTTCCGATACTTTACTATATCCTGGTGTGGACAAGTTGATTACCTCTCTCGATCTGTCTTCACAAACCCCAACATTCCAATTTGCCTCCAAGCGCAATATTTTAAATGAACTTGGCGTAACAGAAGACCAATTTTTGGACATCGGCATCCTCGTCGGCTTTGACCACTCCCCTCCCTTCCCGCCAACAGTACACGAACAAGCGTTAAAAGCGACCGTTGACATGGTCAAATACTACAAAACCGGTCATGCGGCCGTTTCGGCCTTCTCAGACCACCCAGCAGTAAAAGCCATCCAGTACTCCGAACACTTCGCCCGTACACGGTCTATGATCAAATACTCCCTCATCCTGTCTTCCGAAGGTCAGGTCATGCCGCTGCCATTGGCATTGGTAATTCCACATTCCAGTCACAGTCATTCTGGCCATCACCATACCACTGCCGCCGACATTCCATCGGATCTGCACGAGATATTCACACATCGCTTGCCAGATGAGGTATATTACTATCTATCGCGTGGCCTGATGGGCCCACAAGCGCTGATCTGGCTGACGAGCGGCCAAATCATGGAAGTACCACCGCTGGACAACGGAGAGACGACAGAGTACAAACGTTTCGTGAAGGAGGTCATCACGGAAGGCGTGACTGGGCCCCGAGCTACAGCTTTGGCTCTCATCAGCACCGTTGCGCACACTTATTGGGGCTCGAAGAAGGTTCATGGTCACTTCTGGTTCGAGCCACCGAACGCTCATAATAACCAGAAACCTGTGCAACAGAATTCACTTCAGACTGTGCAACTTGCAGAACGTGTTACTGGGTGGAACGTGTCGAGCACTATTGTCGAGGAAGAGCTGAGGAGGCAGAATGTACGTATTTCTTTTATGATATTCAAAATCTCCGGATGAGGCTAGGCCTTTATTCATTTTGTATCCCCTTTTCAATCCTTGCTGCACTCGGCCTCAATCTGACTTGATCCTTTTGCAGTCATCTACCATCGACTTTGCCCTTTGCTTAGGTGCAACTTATATGGACAAGTTGGCAGTCCGGACCAAGGTCAAGAATTCCAGCAGTACTCCTCTGGATAAGAAAGATGAGGTTGTTGCCAACGTCATTTGGCGGTTCCTTGAGCTACGAGGGTGCGTTGCCGTTTGTTGATACTATGTTTCCTTTGGCGCCTACCCAAAATCAGTGGCTGGTGCAGCATCGTACTTTCGACCAGTACTTTCACACCTGACCTACGAAGTCATGGAGAGCCATCTATAAGTCGTAATTGCCCTGGATCGCCTTGGCTTTCCCCCCGCTTTTGAACCTGTTTTGCCTGTTGGACACACTTGACTGATATACGTCACACATACAGATTCCTTCTTAACACGCACACCCACTCGCCTCTGGCACGCGCTATGTACGGCGCCATCAAATTGGCGAGGGTAAATGACAAGTTCCAAGATCCGCTGTATCTCTTCCTTGAACTTGTCCGTGCTGGTGTAATGCATGGTCATCTTTGGTCACAACGTGCTTTCAGCGGGGGACCTAGTTTTGGAACAGGTAAGCACACGCTGCATTATATTTCCTTTGTACTCTCCTTTGAGGAACACATTTTGCTTTTCCTCGTTGTAATTTCCCTATGTTTGCACAAATCTTCCTACAGTCGTTTTTCTATTTTCCATGTAATCGATTACTGATCTGTGGCTTTTTTTCACAGACGAAGAAAAAGCGAGCATGTTGTTGGTTATGCGAGTTCTCAGCATCGTCCCTCTCAATTTCAAACCTCAACCCTGGTCGGCACCTCTCTCGCGGGAACTCCTGGTTTTCAACGCCTTTGTTCGTTCACTGACACGTGCTTTACGGACCCTGCTTGAGGTCACCACTTTGAACATGCTTCTGCGAAACGACGCGCGTCGGGCACGCGATGACTTGCTTGACATTACGCTCTCGCTACCTTTCCAGACGGAAGTCAACACTGGCTTCGGTGTACTTGCAAAGGTTTATTTGGATGCGTTGACACATATCAATGGTGGTCAGAGGGTGACAGACAAGGGTGCTCCTGGAGTTGATATGAAGAAAGAGATGGCCCTTGAGCTTTGCGAGGAAACATTCCCTGGCGTCAAGGGTCCAAAGTCGGAGGTCGAGAGAGGGTTCAGGTTTTGGGATGTGGTCAGTTGCCCCTTTTCTATCGCGAAGGTTGTTAGCCCGTCATCTTACTCGTTTACTTTAGGCATTAGCCGCCATGAGGCAGCTCCATAGTGAAGGAAACGCTATGCCTGAGCTGATGGATCAGTTTGAAGCAGCCGAGGCGTGGCTTGCACCGATGCGCCCTTGAGATTTATTGTCATTCATTGTCACTTGGAACAAAATATCTGGACAAGGGGTGACGCTTTGTATTGTGTTGCTCCGCATTTGGAGTCTCTTTGTTGTGGTGTCTCCTTCGCCCGTGATGAATGTCGATTCTCTTTGTTGGGTTTTTTTTTTCATTTGATACTTACTTTGACCAAATGGGCCTCGAGATGTTCAAAACGGACTTTCTGGCAACTCTGTAACTGATGAGCTGTTCCAATAAGATCTATGTTACGGATTCAGCTTCAACTCAGGTAGTCCGGTACTGTTCAATTCCCCGAAATCACCGGCTACCTCTGGTACCACATGTTTTTAAAAGAGCCCATCTTGTCAGGCTGGCTACGGGAGACTAGGATACCCTGGAATGATTGAAAAACCTGTGCAACATACACAAGGCGTATAGATTCAATATCCTGAATCGGAGCCATACCCCCATGTGTCACGTTGACACTGGCTAAAGAGATAGGGATTTTTTTTCCCTGTAAGGACGCTCTGACAACGAAAGAAAAATTCAAAACCGTAGTGACCGCCTTCGTGAGCCATCGACGTGCTTTCTTTTGTCGTGGCATGATGAATTTTTTAAAGAAATGGTAGACCCAACACGCAGATCCTTTGGCAGTGGAATGTGCAGGCTGACCCTACCACCAGCCGTTTAGGTTTGAGTTCGTACTTGCGAATCATTTGTCAGTCGAGTGTAGGGGCAGAAAAGGGTCAAAGATTAACGGACTTGAATACGGAGTTGTGAGGTCGAAGGTGTCAAAGCAGGAGGACCCACGATTCAGAGAGTGCTCGCACTCGTTTTCGGGGTGGTTGATGGGTGAGGGTAGAGAGAGAGGACGAAAAACAAGTGCTACTGCCCGTTTTCGGGTAGTTGAGCGGTACCCAGAAAACGAGGACGAACACTCGTTTTCGGGGGAGGGGGGCAGTTGATGGACAACGGCGAGGAAGGTTCGTGAAGACTAGGTGTTGAACGATTCCCTAAAGGGGAGAGTCTCTCGCTTGATTGAGAACTGGTAGAAGTAGTCTTCTCATTCCACAATACAGTGTTACAATTTCCTCCTCTTCAATACGGTATTGTGTATCCGTGCTTCGCAATACTTGATTTCGCTGCACGTGTATGCCCCTTAATAGCACGCAAATCCCCTTCAACAGAGTTGTGCAAGTCGGTTTTTCCTTCGGTCCGTGATGCTTTTTTGTGTCCGTCCTGCAAGGCCTGAAGCTTTCCGACGGCTTTATCATGGAATCCAGCTACTAGGTCCTTGTTAGCCCCACGTGCGCAACCGGCGGCCGTCGTACAGAGCGTGATTCCCTTGCCAGCCTCTTTGGACACCTTTCTATGGTCTTGATGGTGCTTCTCATCGAATAAAAAATTCCCGCGACTAAAGATGTCAACAGCACGATCGAACAAGTTTTTTTCCACGGGGCGAAGAGCGGGGGCGGCGATAGCACTACCGGCAATAGCAGCGAGGGCAGTTGCAATAAGAGAGATTGATGAGAGCTTCATAACTTTGGTTTGTGATTCAGACTCGGAGACCAGCTCCAAATGTGACTACAGTGAGCTGTGAGGCTTTAAAGTTTCTAGTAACTGAAGGGAACACTCGCCTGAGAAGTTACCGTTCAACAGATGAGAGTTCAAGTAGGTAGATGAGTATACATATATATATATATTTATGCCCGATATCGCCTGGATGGTCATGACTACTGATAGACTTTGACAGATCCTGGCATTACTATCACTGATGAGTGATGGGGTATTTTCACACGGTACTAGTGTTTTCACATTTCATTAATCTAGCAATATCCCTGCAACGACAAAATATTAGAACTCCAAAATTTGTATTACTTTACAAATGCACATTGTCTATATCCACACAAATTTTCAGAGCAATATTTGTTGGTCAATTCACTGATCAATGCTGCTCAACATGCAGTACAGTACTTTCCACAAGCAGATTCAGATGGCTGGGAAAAAAAGTCTCACAAGACAGATATATGCCACCAAGTTACAAGGAGAGTATATCAATGCAAAATATAGTGTAAAACAAGGGAACTTTTACACGAAAGGAGAGGGCGTGACAAAATCATCAGTTCAAACTCCACACAACGCTTCCATTTTGGGAGAATGATGGTGGTCTGGTCAGAGATCAAAAATTTGGCTGGCAATTTCAGTACCTCAGCATTGTCTTGGAAGGACAAAAAATATATCAATTTGTAGAGTACATTTACAGCTCTTTGACCAGATACTTTATTTTACAAATTGTTGAGTCATTGTGGCCATGTTCCTTGTATGATCAAATGTGTGAAAACACCCATCAGTGATAGACGTTGGCGATTTGTTTGGTTTTTGATGGATTGCCATGATGCCGAATGCGTACTCGGTTGATCTCCGGCATCACGGCCATCCACTCCAAAGAGAGAGGCCGCCGTCCTCTCCCACCATGGCTTCTCGCTGCATTCAAGGCCATAGCAACAAAGTACAATCAACTAAATGCCGCTGGCCTCCCTCTTCTGTATTCAAAACACAGAACTTTTTGCTATCCCCGTCCGAGTCCTTCAACCTACTTCCTCTTGCATGAGCCTCTCTCCCATGAAGATATACAACGCACAATTTTTCGTATGGGATCCGAAATTATAGGCGAATGGTAAATTTTTTTTGTGGTCTGCTATGTAAACTATGTAAAGCCAATCCTGGACCTAGCTCAAGCCGTCGCCGTTATGGAGTGTCAATGTGAGTAGTTAGGATTTGAATGGCATATGGGTGTGCATAGTCATGCTCTGTACCTGTTCAACTGCTTATGCATCAACAATAGATGCTGGAAGGTGGCGGACATCATATTCATGATGGTCTGAAAATGTTGAAGACGAATCCCAAGCAAATCATATGTTGGTAATGTCCAACTCAGAAACTTTCCGCAAAGGCAATCATTTATAATTCGAGCAGGAACATATTCATTTCATATCCTGAAACAATGTAATCAATATTGGTCAATTTAGGTGAAAAACAAACCCTACCTTATCGATGAGTTTTCTCGCAATGGGATGGAAAGAGTATTTCTCCTTTTCCCAGCTTTCCAGCACAAGATCCTTGTCTACCTTCGCACAAGCTCTGAGAACAGGTCTACAGAACTTCATGCGACCTTTGACCATCCCTGACCCATCGTGCCCAGTAACCCATTTGACGGCATCGGAAACAAGTTGTCTTGCAGCGGCCGTTGATGGATCTGAAAACACTACTTCATAGAATCGGAGGCGGATTTCCGCGTTTGGGGATGTGGAAAGACGGTAGAGGTTGCCGAGGTGCAGAACCAGATTGGACGGTAGAGCATAGTAGGACTGCAAGCGCTCTAGGAAAACAACTGCATGACTTGTGAGATGACATGAATGCGACAAAAGGGAATGGAAAACAAGAGCCATACCGATTTGGTTAGAACTCAAGTTCTGCAAATCTGTCTCCTTGAAATCGAGGTCTGCCAACTCTTTTTCCCTGGCTTTATCCCACCGTTCGGCGAGTTTATAGGCAACCTCAGCAAGCGTTAAATCATACTCTATCTTCACCGGAAGCTCGGTCCCTTCTCCGTAAAGCCATGCATCCCACTTCACGCTGTCTAGAGCCTGGATCTTATCTTGACCACGCTTGGCCCAGTAGGCATAGAGATGTTCCTTCCACTGGGCAGTCGTGATACTCTTACCCATAAATGTCTCTACATAGTCCTTTACGTAGGGCAGGAACACGTCCAGACCTCCGAGTACCTGTTCTATAAGGAAAATGAGATCCAACAACCAAATGGCAAACTGGGGGGCCAGATACCAAGGTGCAAAATGAAATTAGCACCCTTTTCATAAGGAATGCTGCTATACGCCTCATCTGGGTCGTCACCTTCATCAAAGGTAATCACCAGCCTCTGATATTTTGGTTGATTTTCGTAGTTCTTTAGGGAATCGTAGAGCGCCTTGGAGCCGGTTACATAGGAGAATCCGCGTTCGGCGGGTGAATGCAATTTTTGTTGCAAGACGCGTTCAATGTAGGTCGTCCAACCTTCATTGAGCCAGAAGTGGGAAGGGTTGGCGTGCCTGTGACGATGTTAGATTCTTCAGGCAGTTCTGAGAATGAAGGGGAGGATATCTACGTGACACCATTCCCGAACCATGAGTGGGTGAGCTCATGTACGACAACGTCTACCAGGCTTCTGTCGCCTGTTAGTAATGCTTTCCACGGGGGGTTACTATTAAGAGTAGTTTAGGTATTCAATACAAGGCTCACTTGGCGTCAAGAATGACAAGCATGCATTTTCCTAACATTGAAGGCACTAAGTCTTTAGGATCAATTACGAATAAATGACATACCATTCCGCCGTAGGGAAATGACGGAGGAAGAACCAGCAGGTCGTACACATTGAATTTGTAGTCGGTGACGATGTCTTCTTCTGCTGATAAGAAACTATACACCAACGCAATGAGACCCACAGATAGATAGTAAGATAAATCCACTCTCACCGAGTTGTGTCCTCACTAAATTCCCAAAAGGCAGAATCGATCACCTCCGGCTCAGCCCATATCCCACTGCTCCATTGTTTACCGACCGGCTTTGAGAACGCCTTGTAGCGCAAGTTTCCCACTGCGATCGCTATGAGGTAAGAAGGGACTGGGACAGGCTATCGCACTCCTGTGAGCGATGCAGGGTAATGATATGGGACGTCTGTACCTGATCGTACGTGTAGACTACGCTGTCCTTTCCGATCTCCTTGCCGTTGTGAGGAGGTCCATCGACTGGTGGGGAGACGCGACAAGCGGAGAGGAGGGCAGGAAGGACGGATTCGATTTTCGCAGAGTATTTCTGAGACGAGAATTAATTGATCTCCTATTGACCAACGGAAACGACATACAATCTTGTTGGCAGGTGTGTCTAGGGCATGAGACGTGTTAGAGATCAACATGCACAAGGCGTATGAATTCAAATACCCTGAATTGGCGCCATTGCGCGTGCGTAAATCGGTTGACACTGGCTAAAGAGATAGGGGAATTTTTTCCCTTGCGTTTGTCTGAGTCAGGGAAGCTATTGGTTATTGCCAACCGAGGAAAATTCAACACTGTAGCGACGCACTCCTTTGTTAGCCATTGAAGTGCCGTACTTTCTTGCGTCGTGGTATAATGAATTTTCACAGAAATGGCGGACCCAACATGCAGATCCTTTGGCAGTGGAATGTGCAGTGCTGACCCTACCACTGGCCGTTTAGGTTTGAGTTCGTACTGCGAATCACTTGTCAGTCGAGTATAGGGGCAGAAAAGAATCAAAGATTAACGGACTTGGACAAGCTGCTGATTGACGGAGATGTCCCCGATGTCGAGGTCGAAAGTGTCAAAGCTGGAGAACCCACGATTCAGAGGTCAAAGGAAAACAAAAGTTTGACAACAGTGTGGACGTACATGACTTCGGATGCACCTTCTTTCTTGACCTTCAAAGTATGTGTTGCCGAACCTGTAAGAACCTGTGTGTCGAAATCGACTTTCCAATCGAATGCTATGTGCTCTGAGGCGACATCGTGTATATTTGATTGCGTTGTAGTGTCAACCTTAGTATCTGCCATCGAAATACTGGACGAAATGAAGAAATCAACGGCTTGATTTGTCAATCAATTCATCAAGTTTGGCGGGAAACCCCTCTTACTCATATACTACCATCATCTCGATACTCGTCAGCGTTGTTCTTCTACAAGGATAAGTGATCAGATTATGCTATCATGTATACGGCCTTCCTTGCAATTCGTGGTCCAAGATGTGTCTTTTTTTCAAATTCATGAACCATGGTGTTTGTACTGTGTGCCATCTTGGCCCACTTGACCTTCTTTTTCTTCTAAAGATTCGTTTACACTTGGATTCGCCTCGATTATGAACCATGTTGTTTGCAGTATGGTCATTACTGCGAACAATGGATTCATGTGTTATATCCCATCTCGCCTACTTAACTTTCTTTATTCGAACGTGTGCTTATACTCTGATTCGCCTTGTTCATAAACCAGCTTGTTTGGAGGATTCACCAATCCTTTCAAGTGTGGTCATGGTTTATGCATGGACGTGGATCCAGGGCATCTTAGTGCATGCCCCCGTAACTTACATAATAACGCTGGATTCTCTCGGAGATCTGAACGTCTGCAGAATTCTTTTGGGCAATATTTTCTGTTCCATCAGTGGCAATCTAGCAGGGTTATGTATGATGCACGTAGCCATATACTGTATAACATTGTCGTCAATGTAATTGGCAGCTCCAATTACCATAAATCTTCTCGGGCCTTTCAGTCCGAAACTGACCATCAACATACCATCAACTACGAGGCCACAACTTTTCGGACGTCAGCCAGGCAATGTGGACCAATGTAGCATTGAATTGGAGGACTTCTCGAAGAGGTTGTTGCCTCCTCTCTCGTTACTCAACTCGGCGTCACCACGACCAACGGTATATCACCTTAGAGAAAAACAAAGACGTCAACGCCTTCGTCGCACTTTCTCCGAAATCTTTGAATAATGCCACAAAAAAGCTTCCTCTTTCTGAATTAGCAATTGCTCTGAAGGACAATATCGTGTCCAAGTCTTTGCCTACGACGTGTTCGTCTGCCATCCTTGAACGTGAGTTGTGCTTATGTGACGCCCCACTCAACGGATGCCTAACGAATGCGCGTAGATTTTACCTCTCCTTTCGATGCCACGGTGGTAAAACTACTTCAGGAAGCGGGGGCGGATATACTTGGGAAGACAAATTGTGATGAATTCGGCATGGGGTGCGTGCTCACCGTCTTTCATGTCCGTCATCAGGACTCATGCTACCTCCCAGCTCACTGAACATCCATTCGACCCACGGACCAGTAGTCAACCCAATCGATCCGTCGAAACAGCGGTCCGCTGGTGGGAGTTCAGGAGGAAGCGCCGCTGCGGTCGCTGCTGGCATGTGCGACGCGTTAGTATTCTATCAACATGAACTCCCATTTTCTGACTTTATTGTCAGTGCTCTTGGTACAGACACAGGTGGTTCTGTGCGCCTTCCTGCTTCTTATTGTGGTGTCGTTGGTTTAAAGCCTTCTTATGGTCTTATCAGTAGGTGAGCAGGCACGAACCAGCTTCTACGGATCCTTTGAGTGCTGATTCTTTGTCACAGAATTGGGGTTGTATCCTATGCGGACAGCTTGGACTGTGTTGGAGTGCTTGCTATGAATGTGGATACAGTTAAACGTGTCTTTGGTCTGCCCCGATCTTTTTAGTCCCAGACTTTTCACTCATTGTCACCATATAGACGTGATTTCTCTGTATGATCCCCTGGATCCTACAGCAGCTCCACCTCATATCCGGGAACAAGCCTTTGGACAGACGTCTGAGAGGCTCTCCTCAAGCAGTTCAATCCTCTCCGGTTTGAGAATCGGTGTTCCGCAGGAATATTTTCCTGCTGAATTATCTCCCGAGGTCATCGCTCCCGTTCGAGCTGTTATCCAAAACCTCAAAGCTCAGGGCGCAACCATGATCCCCGTATCACTTCCTTCAACTGCTTATGCGCTTAGCTCCTACTATGTTCTTGCAAGTGCCGAAGCGAGTAGCAATCTCGCCCGCTATGATGGGGTCCAACTTGGTGGGTTATCCTGGGTTTCACTCATGCATACGCCATGCTCACAGTGCACTGGTTTTCCGCAGGTTTACACGTTTCGCCTCCTCCAGAAACTGACATAAGCAAAACCTCAAACGTATACGCCCATACGCGTTCTGCCGGATTTGGTGCAGAGGTTCAAAAACGCATCCTGCTCGGCACCTACGCGCTTTCCGCAGAGTAAGAGAAAATTCTATTATAACCTTAGTCTAATCCGTTTATTGACGATGATCGATAGTGCTTTTGACAACTACTTCCTCCAAGCCCAACGAATCCGTCAATTAGTTCAGGATGACTTTGATCGCGTCTTCAGCATCGCCAATCATTTCACCAACCCTCCTTCAAAAGAACTTCACTCAAATTCACCTCAAATTGACGTCTTGTTGCACCCGTCCGCCATTCGTACCGCCCCTCCACTCAGCGAGAGCAAACCCGGCGAAAAATCAGACTTGAGCGCTTACGTCCAGGATGTTCTTACTGTCCCCGCTTCGTTAGCTAGGCTGCCTGCCCTTTCTGTACCTATTAATCCTGCAAAAGAGGACCAGGAAGGGAACGAAAACACGAAATGGCCCATTGGCGTTAGTGTCGTGGGACAGTGGGGCACAGATGAAATGGTACTGGCTGTTGGAAAGGCGATTGAGAGTCTGAGATAGTGAAACCTTGACGGGTGGAAATCGGGAGCAGCTTTTTTTTGTTCGGGGCGCAGTACCAACATACTGACTGGTCCTTGAAAGGCGTGGATTCGTCGAAACCGGTATCGATAATTGTGGTAATCTCCGCACTTCCCAAGGTCAGTGTACGAGGTAGGCCGTCGAGGTGGTTGTCTGCTTCTATTTATGCACAGGAACAGAATGGAGCTGTGTGAGCATTGCTCACATCATATTTCGCGGAAACTTCGATGTCGATGGCAATGGAGAGTCGATATGGCACATTGATATCAATCGTGTAAAGGGGAAACTAGGAATAACATGGTTATGTTTGATCACCTTCATCGATTGGTATAGATCAATCATAGGGTTGGAGAGTCCTCGGTGTGCCCGGACTGGAGGAGAGGATGACTGAGGGCTCCAGGTTGACAGCTATGTGATGATCTATCATCTAACCGTCCCGGGTAAACGGACGCGAGGTCAAGTAGAATGAAGAGCATAACTGTCAATGGGGTGGAATCGCAAAACTCATCAGGATGCTTATAGCAACGGAGCGGCCGACCGCTTTATTCACTCTGTTGTGGCAGCTGCGGTGATATTGGGACGACATGTATAAGCATTAATTGACATATTTCGGCGGGTATACCCAGTCCTGCGGTTTGGACCATCTCCCGCCGATCACTCGAGAAGCGCGGCAGTTTGCCACAGGGCATAAACCATCCACACTATCCAAAATGAGATACAAACAAATTTGATATGCGAAATGATGCATTGATGGGTGATTTGTGGTTGTATACATTTGCCCGTGCCAGAGCCCTTGCGTTCAAGGCTGCCTAAAGTCTTGAACCAATGGCGTTTAACAAATCTGATTGCCATCGACCTCTGTTTTCGCTGGTGGTTGTGAGAAGCTGGGTTTGAGAAAACTAACATTGCAACCGCACATCTCGTCAAAGCTTAAGTTCTTATCTCTTGATTTTGTCTATTCTTACTCTGCTCGAACACCGCATGTTGTGGCGATTCGTGATTGTTCGAACTCGTCCATTCCGACAAGATTGTTCATTGTAGCGGCAGAGTAGTCACTCTTAACCTTGAATACTATTGACAGATGAAATATCCGATTGCTCGCCAGTAGATACACTAATGCTGAGAAATCTAAGGCGGACACACGACATCCGACCAGTCGAGCACCTCCAAAATCCGCTATATCAACTAGTCCGATAACGCATTTGAATTTTAATCTCTGAAAGACTGCAAGCGTTCTGTGCCACAGTCTATTTTTAGGTCAGGACCACCTTAACCTCGGAACGATCTGAAATCTGTAAAGCTTCCTGGAAAAGGGAACATGTCAGTACAGCCATGGAAATGCATATGCCATGTAAATGAGAAGAGTTATAAACCGGACACGCTTCGCTTCGTTCTTCTTGCTATCTGATTTCATTCGGCACGCGACTCTTGCTTTCTGAGTCCCGAGGAAGGTACAACGACCACAAGAAATGTCTGAATATGAGAAAGGGGAAAACACAAGCCTTGAGAAGGGCATCGTTGTTGAGAACCAGGTGCAAGTGAAAGCCCAGTACGTTTCCATTCCTTTGTTTGGAAAACTAAAAACCGATGCAAGCAACAGACTCCACTTCGACGTTCACGACCTTGACCGTGTACAGAGGCGTCTGAAGCAGCGCCATGTCCAGATGTAAGCCTTTATCTATATATACGTATGAACTTGGCTACTTATGCTTCTGTGATAGGATTGCCGTAAGTCCCGCTTCGCTTCTTGCGGCCTGTCGCTTCATATAGATTAACTCTCTGGCTACTGTGTTCTCGTAGATTGCAGGAACAATCGGCACTGGTCTCTTTCTGGGTTCTGGACATGCACTAAATGCCGCAGGACCACTTGGTGCACTCATTGCATACGCGCTCGTTGGGACGGTTGCTTACTCGTAGGTTACTTTAGGTTTCCAAAATCTTCCTCCATTTCATTACTAGAGTGCTGCTTCCCTTCCGTTATTCCGTAGAAGGAATATCTAACCCTCTTCCTCTTCCGCAGTTCTTTATGTGCTGTGGGCGAAATGACGACCTGGGCTCCTATCTCGGGTACTTTCCCACATTTTGGTAGGACACACAACCTATTATTTGCTAAATCAGGAAACTTATTCTTATTCCCCTCAACAGCGGCTCGCTGGGTTGACCCTGCACTAGGATTTGCTGTTGGTTGGGCAAGTAGACCCTCCATTGTCCGAGGACACTTGATTTGGTATACTGATACGGACTGTAGAACTATTTCTATTCCAGTGTGTGAGTTATCTTTGGCGGAACTCCACATTAGTGCTTTGTCTCTCAGCCGCACCTGGCGACCCCTTACTTTGTGACTGACCTTCTTTCTTCAGTGTTTCCATTCCCGTGGAAATCACAGCTGCTGTTATTCTCCTTTCTTTCTGGGATGACAATGTATGACCAGCCCAATTCTCAATCCCCTGTGTTCAAGACGCTGATTTCTAAAATCACAGACGAAGCATGTTGCGATCTACACCGGAGTCATCTGCGTTCTCGTCAGCGCCATCAACATCTTTGGTGTACGGTATTTCGGAGAAGGTCCGCCTTGTTTTATCATAACTCTAAACCTATGTTCAAGGAATCAAAACAGCCGAATTCTTCTTTGCGCTTATCAAAATCTCCCTCATTATCGGCCTGATTCTTGCTGGGCTCGTCATCGACCTTGGTGGAGGGCCGAATCATGATCGTATTGGATTCAGAGTTAGTTATTTCCATCTCTTGTTCCCTTATCTCAAACTAAGAGTATCGATCCTATGTAGTATTGGAAAAACCCAGGTGCCCTTGCACCTCTAGGCCTAGAACCAGACAAACCAAATCTTGACCGATTCCTCGCCTTTTTGAGTGTGATCGTCCAAGCTTCGTTTTCCTTCGGAGGAATGGAATTGGTCGTCATGTGAGTTCCTATGTCTTCTCATATGGACCTCATCTGATCCAGATGACCACGTGTAGTGCCGCCTCGGAAACTGAAAGCCCACGCAGAAACATCACGAAAGCTGTTCGCCGCGTCTTCTATCGCATTCTCATCTTCTACGTGAGTAACTGTTTCTCCAAAGTTTAATGCCGACCAATGTCCTAATAGATCCTTGGTATCTTAATCATCGGCATGCTTGTGGCCTACGACGACCCAGACCTTCTCAGAACTACCGGAACAGCTGCTCAATCCCCCTTCGTCATCGCCATTACTCGTGCCGGTATTAGTGGCCTCCCGCACGTAATCAACGCGTGTGTCTTCACAAGCGCGTTCTCTGCGAGCAACAGTTTCTTGTTCTGCGGATCTCGTGTACTATATGGTTTGGCTTTGAGAGGACAGGCACCCAAGATCTTTGTGAAATGTACGAAGAGTGGATTGCCCTTGATTGCTGTCTTGTTTTGCGTCAGTTGTTCGCCTGCTCAAGTTCTTCTGAGGATTGATGATGCTGATCATTGACCATGTTGTATATACAGGCCGCATTCTCACTATTGTCATTCATGAGTGTATCAAGTGGTTCCAACCGTGCGTTTGAATGGTTGGTCAACCTGTCCACAACTGCTGGATTGACCGGGTGGCTCGTCATGAATCTCACCTACATCTTCTTCCGTATGTACCCCATTCCCCTTATTTTGTCAAACTAACTCCTATTTTCTTTGAGGCCGCGGTCTCATCGCACAGGGGTTCGACCCTTCCCAGAATGCCTACCACAATACCTGGCAACCCTATGTGTCCTACTGGGGTCTCTGCTGGCTGACCTTCTTCATTTTCATCAGCGGTTTCACTGTCTTCTGGAACTTCAATGCTTCAGACTTCTTGACCGCCTACATTAACTTGCCCATCTTTGTTTTGATGTACTTTG
>Ga0307509_10005248_pt1 | contig 18145 bp, 18 predicted proteins | sample 10_EM_MG_FD_202245 | JGI IMG/M metagenome (GOLD analysis project Ga0307509, IMG submission 202245) | Populus trichocarpa ectomycorrhiza microbial communities from riparian zone in the Pacific Northwest, United States - 10_EM | ecosystem: Host-associated > Plants > Roots > Unclassified | place...
CGCCCATCGCGGTCGCGCTGGCCCACACGCGCAGGTGGCCCTTGATGCCCAGCGCGTACTCCTGCAGGTCGCCGCGCAGGTGCTCGAGCTGCGACAGCACCAGTCGCGCGTGGTGCACGAAGGCCTGACCCGGCGGCGTCAGCGTCACGCCTTGCGGCGTGCGCACCAGCAGCTTGGTGCCGATGCTCTCTTCGAGGTTCTTGATGCGCGTGCTCGCCGCCGGCGTCGACAGGTGCGAGGCCTCGGCGCCGCCGGTGACGCTGTTGGCCTCGGCCACCTTGACCATCAGGCGCAGGTCGGTCAGGTCGAAGTGCAGGCTGGACATGCGGGCGTTTTAGCACGCAGGGCGGCGCCGGCCGGATCGCCGCGACCATTTCATCAGATTTTCAAATGGGCTGCGCAGACTCGCGGGCTTGACTCACTTTGAGGGTGCCCATGGCCACCACTTCGATCTTCTCGACGCGTCTCGGCCTGTTGACCGTGCTGGCTGCGGCTGCCCTTACGGCCTGCGGGGGCAGCGACGATGATCCGGCGACCTACGCGACGCTGAACGGCCAGGCGCCGCTGGTGATCGCGCACCGCGGCGCGTCGGCCTACTACCCGGAGGAAACGCTCGAGGCGTACTCGCTCGCGATCGCGATGGGCGTCGACGTGATCGAGCCCGACATCGTCTCCACGAAGGACGGCGTGCTGATTGCGCGCCACGACATCACGCTGGCCACCTCGACCAACGTGGCCGACCACCCCGAGTTCGCGGCCCGCAAGCGAGCCGGTGAAAACGGCGACGGCGAGGCGGTCGCGGCCGACTGGTTCGTCTGCGACTTCACGCTCGCCGAGATCCAGACCCTGGGTGCCAAGTCGCCCAACCACCCGGCGGCGCAGGTGTACAACGGCCTGTTCAAGGTCGTGACCTTCCAGCAGATCCTCGACCTGATCAAGCAGAAGGCCACCGAGACCGGCCGCACGGTGGCCGTCTACCCCGAAACCAAGAACCCGACCTACCACTACAACCTGTGGAAGTCGGGGGCGATCCCGGCGCGCCTGGAAGACACGCTGGTCGCGATGATCAAGAGCAACGGGCTGAACAGCCACGACGCGGCGATCTTCGTGCAGAGCTTCGAGCCGACCAGCCTGCAGTACATGCGCAGCATCGGTTCGGTCGTGAAGCAGGTGCAGCTGATCGACGCCTACGACGTCGACTTCAAGACCGGCCTGATGATCTACGGCACGTCGCCCGGCAACCTCGTCTACAGCCAGCCGACCGACTGGAAGGTCGCCGGCCTGACGCAGCTGTTCGACAGCATGCTCACGCCCGCGGGCCTGGCGCAGATCAAGACCTACGCCGACGGCATCGGCCCGTGGAAGCCCATGGTCGTGCCGGTCAAGTGCACGCTGGACGCGACCGGCGCCTGCAAGGACCTGAACGGCAACGGCACCTTCGACGGCTACAACGACGCCGTCTCGCAAACGCCGACGACGCTGATCGCCGACGCGCACAAGGCTGGCCTTTTCGTCCACGAGTACACCTTCCGCAGCGAGAAGGGCGGCTACTACAACGTCAGCTTCGACAACGGCGGCGACCCGGTCAACGAGTACCTGCAGCACTACCGGCTGGGCGTGGACGGCGTGTTCTCGGACGCCGGCGACACAGCGCTCGAGGCGCGCGCCAAGTACGCGAAGGAAATCGGCCGCTGAGCGGCGGCCGATCGGCGCATCACTCGACGCCGATCGCCTTCGCGGCCGGCGGCAGCTTCTTCGGGCGGCCCGACTTCAGCAGCGGCAGGCGGTCGAGCGCCGTCTGCAACTGCTTCTGGTTCAGCGCCGCCAGCGCCTGCAGGCCAGCGCGCAGCAGCTCGCTCTTCTTGGTTGGGCGCTTGAACGTGAGCGCGCGCTCCTTCAGCAGCGCGATCAGCTCGAAGTCGCTGCGCGGCATCGTGAAGCTGTCGCGCACCAGCTTGTCCTTGGCCTTGTGCTTGGGTTCGGGCACGACGACGACCGCGACCGGTGCGGGTGCCGGCGCAGCCGCCTTCTTCGCGACGACGGCCTTCTTGGCGGCCGGGGACTTCTTGACGGGAACGGTCTTCTTGGCGGGTGCGCGAGGGGGCATCGGACGCTCGGGTTGATTGGTATAAACGATTTATACCGTAATCAGGTCGAACCGCGCTACCGCGACGCGTGGCCGCTGCCGTCGAACGATTGTCGATAATGCGGCGTCGATCTGCAGGCCCCTATGAAACGCTCCCACCTTGATGTCATGCCGCGTCGCCGCGGCGGCGTGCCGTGAGCGCCACGCCGCCCCGCTTCGGCGCGCTGCCGCATCACGACCGGTTCGACTACGCGGCCATCCACCGTCGTCCCGACTACCGGTGGCCGAACGGCAAGCGCCTGGCGGTCTACCTCGGGCTGAACATCGAGCACTTCGCGTTCGGTGCCGGCCTGGGCGCCAACCTCGCGCCGGCGCTGCCGCAGCCCGATGTGCTGAACTACGCGTGGCGCGACTACGGCAACCGCGTCGGCGTGTGGCGATGCCTCGAGCTGCTGGACACGCTCGCGCTGCCCGCCGGCGTGCTGATCAACACCGCGCTCTACGACCACTGCCCCGAGGTGGTCGACGCCTTCGTCGCGCGTGGCGACGAGATCATCGGCCACGGCCACACCAACGCCGAGCGCCAGGGCGAGATGACCGAGGCCGACGAGCGTGCTTTGCTCCGGCACTGCCGCGAGCGCATCGCGCAGCAGAGCGGCACGGCACCCGCCGGCTGGCTGTCGCCGTGGATCTCGGAGAGCCGGGTCACGCCCGACCTGCTGGCCGAGACCGGCTACCGCTACACGCTGAACTGGTGCCATGACGACCAGCCCGTGCGCTTGCGCACGCGCGACGGCGGCGCGCTCTGGTCCATCCCGTATCCGCAGGAGCTGAACGACATCCCGATGATCGTTGGCCGCCAGCTCGACGCGAAGGACTTCGCACAGATGATCGTCGACCACTTCGACGAGATGCTGCAGCAGTCGCAGCAGCAGCCGCTGGTGATGGGCATCGCGCTGCACCCGTATCTTGTCGGCCAGCCTTACCGCTTGCGCCACCTGCGCCGCGCGCTGCAGCACCTGTGTGCGCACCGCGACGACATCTGGTTCACGACGCCCGGCGCGATCTGCGACGCGGTGCAGACACTCTCACCGGACGACCGATGGACATCGACTTCGCCAGCCTGACCGAATACCAGCGCTACAAGCTGATGGCCAGCCTGATCGTGCCGCGGCCGATCGCGCTGGTGACGACGCTGGGCGAGACCGGCGTCGTCAACGCCGCGCCCTTCAGCATGTTCAACATGCTGGGCGAGGAGCCGCCCATCGTGATGATCAGCATCAACCGGCTGCAGGACGGCCATCTGAAGGACACGGCCGCGAACATCGCGCGCACCAAGGAGTTCGTCGTCCACATCGCCGACGAGGCGATGGCCGAGCAGATGCACCGCTGCGGTGAACGCCTGCCGCCGGACGTGAGCGAGCTCGCGGCGGTCGGGCTGACGACGCTGGCGTCGAATGCGGTCGCACCGCCGCGCATCGCGCAGGCACCGGTCGCGTTCGAGTGCACGCTGTGGGAGACGCTGGAGACCGACAGCCGCCAGATCTTCATCGGCCAGGTGCGCTGGCTGCACGCGCGCGAAGGCCTGATCGACACGACGACCTGGCGCGTCAAGCTACAGGAGTACTTCCCGGTCGCGCGCTTCGGCGCGAGCTTTTACGTGACGACGCGCGACCGTTTCTCGTTCGAGGCGAAGGCGAAGGCGAACGCGATCGACGAGATCTGAGCGGTCCGGGCGATCGCCCAAATCATTCTTGTTCGAGCAGTCGTGTGTCGATGCCCGCTGCGTCGGGAGTGGCGTACTTCGCCAGCGAGCACGCGATCAAGCGCATCGAGTGGTTGGAGAGCGGGTTGTACGAGTGCTTGAAGTTGAACTTGACGCCTCTTATGGTGGGTCGCGTCGGCGAAGGCCGGACGAAGATTCCCAGGAAGGTCCGGAGGTACGACAGCGCTTCGCCGTCTTCGAGGACGCGATCGATCAGCAACCCGTCCACGTTTTGCTCGCGCAACGTCTTGTCGGTGCTGAACCAGCCGGTGACCGGTGACGGGTCGAAGGCGTAGACCCGCTCGAAGCGCAGGTCGCGGGCGCTGGGAGGTGCTCGGAACGCATAGGCCATCTGCTGCGCCAGCCCGCCACCAAGAGAATGGCCGGTGGCCACGAGCTTGACGTTCGGCGCGATGCGTCCCGCAGCGATTTCTTCCTCCAGCCAGGTTTGCAACGCTGGCGCGATGGTGTCGACCGTGAGTGTGTAGTGATCGACCACCGGGTGGAGGAACCAGCGCAGGTTGGCGTACCAGTCCTTTCCGTGGCGGGCTTCGGTCCCGCGGAACACGACCACCAGTTCGTTGATTCCGGGGCTGCCCGGGGTCTTTCGCGCCCACAGCTGAACGCGAAGGTTGTACACGTCGTCCAGTTCATCCGGATTGGGCGGAAAACCCTGCAGCAGCCAGCTGGTGCCGATAGGCAACGCATCGACGCTGCCCTTTTGGCACGCGGCTTCCAGGTTGCGTGGCGTGCGCGGCGTCGGGGCATCCCCGGCAGTGCGCGGGTTGTACACGTTCTCGCTCAGCGCTGCATACGGGTACATCTCCTGCGCCGGCGACAGCGACGACCCGGGGGCCGGTGCCTCGAGCGCCACTGGCGCCTCGAACGTCAGTGATGCCGCCGGGCGGTAGGCCAGCATCCCGTCCGGGACCACTGCGCATCCGCCCAGCCACCCGCACAGTGCGATGACACTTCCAATACGCAGCACAGGCCTCATCGGGACGCTCCTCGCGACGTGCGTCGCAATCGGTATCCCTCAGTGTCGGCACCGTGCGAGGTGTCGGCATCCCCGGATTTGATGAACCTCGGGCCGGGGGGCTGATATCAGTCCGGCACCGCCACGGTGCGCAGCACCGCGTCGATCACGAAGCCTTCCCAGTGCGCGAGGGCTGCCGGCGTGTCCATCTCCTCGCCGAGAAAGGCCGACAGCGTGTAGCGGTTCGACAAGTAGAAGTAGCCCATCGACGCGATCATCAGGTAGACGTCGCGCGCGGCGAGGTCGGTGCGAAACAGCTTCTGCTGCGCGCCGCTGGCCAGCACCTGGCCCAGCACGGCCACGGCCGGCGACGAGAACTCGCGCGCCCGGTCAGACTTCGCGATGTGCTTGCCGCGGTGCAGGTTCTCGGTGTTGAGCAGCGTGATGAACTCGGGGTTGCGGTGGTAGTAGCCGTACATGAAGCGGATCACCGCCGTCAGCGCTTCCACCGGCTTCGCGACGTCGAGCACCAGCTTGGCCTCGGCCTCGTTGAAGCGGCGGTACATCTCTTCGATCACCGCGACGAACAGCGCTTCCTTGCTGCCGAAGTAGTAGTAGATCATCCGGTCGTAGGACTTGGCCGCCTTCGAGATCTGCTCGATGCGCCCGCCCGCGAACCCGTGCTTCGCAAACACCTTGGTCGCCGCGCGCAGGATGGCTTCGCGCGTGGCCTGCGCCGCCTGCGCGCGAACGCCCAGCGGCCGCGTGCTCATTGCTCCGCGAACGCCCGCTCGATCACGAAGGCGCCCGGCGTCGACGTGTTGCCTTCCTTGAAGCCGCGCCCCTCCAGCATGTGCTTCAGGTCGCGCAGCATGCCGGGGCTGCCGCAGATCATCACGCGGTCATGCTCGGCGTCGAGCGCCGGCACGCCGAGGTCGGTGAACAGCTTGCCCGATTCCATCAGCTCGGTCACGCGGCCCATGTTCTTGTAGGCCTCGCGCGTGACGGTCGGGTAGTAGAGCAGCTGGTTGGCCACCGTCTCGCCGAGGAACTCGTGCGCCGGCAAATGCTGCAGGATCAGGTCGTGGTACGCGAGCTCGTCCTTGGTGCGCACGCCGTGCACCAGGATCACCTGCTCGAAACGCTCGTAGGTCTCGGGGTCGCGGATGATGCTCATGAAGGGTGCGAGGCCGGTGCCGGTGGACAGCAGGTACAGCCGCTTGCCCGGCGTCAGGTAGTCGCACACCAGCGTGCCGGTGGGCTTCTTGCCGACGATGATTTTGTCGCCGACCTGGATGTGCTGCAGCTTCGAGGTCAGCGGGCCGTCCGGCACCTTGATGCTGAGAAACTCGAGGTGGTCCTCGTAGTTGGCGCTGACGATGCTGTAGGCGCGCAGCAGCGGCTTGGCGCCGACGCGCAGACCGATCATCGTGAAGTGGCCGTTCGAGAACCGCAGCGCCGGGTCGCGCGTGGTCGTGAAGGTGAACAGCTTGTCGGTCCAGTGGTGCACGCTCAGCACCGTCTCTTCGTTGAATGCGCTCATTTGGTGGTCTTGATGGTTTACGAAGGCTTGCGCGAGACCATGTCGCCATGTAGTATTTGCAACATCGTCGTTTAGTAAATACTACATGAAACGACTTGCCTGTGGTGACGAATCTGTGGTGACGAATTGACGTGGCGGACCTGTTGATATGACCGAGCACACCAAGACCGATGGCTTGCCCGACTCGTTGCCGACGCCGAGCGGCGAGCTGCAGGTGCTCGACAAGTCGCGCCCCCGCAACGAGCGCATGGCTTCCGACAAGGTGGAGTGCAACGCCTGCCCGGTGTTGTGCCAGATCTCGCCCGGCAAGACCGGCGCCTGCGACCGCTACGCCAACGCCGCCGGCGTGCTGATCCGCGTCGACCCGGTCGTGCTGCTGCGGCGCACGCTGGCTCAGGGCGACGTGGCACTGGTGCCGTTCGCGTCGCGCAGCGAGGGCGCCGAGGCGCAGGCCAACCCGCTCGCGGCGCAAGACGAGATCTTCGTCACCGGCATCGGCTCCAGCACCACCTACCCCGACTACAAGCCCGCGCCCTTCATCGTCGCGTCGCAAGTCGCAGGCGTCGACATGGTGACCGTCGTCACCGAAGGCATCTTCAGCTACTGCAGCCTGAAGGTGAAGATTGACACCGACCGCTGGCTCGGGCCCGAGCAGGCCAATGTGCGCTGCAAGGGCGAGGTCGTCGGCCACGTCACCACGGCCGAATACGGCTCGCAGATGCTGTCGCTGGGCGGCGTGCACCACCTGACCGGCGGCAGCAAGAAAGAAGGCCGCATCACCGGCGAGATGATGCTGGCGCTCGGCAACAAGCAGGCCGTCGAGCTCAGCATCGACGGTGGCGCGCAGGTCGTCGTGCAGGCCGGCAAGGCGCCCGTCGTCAACGGCGTCGAAGAACAGCGCATGCGCGTCGGCTGCGGCTCGGCGACCGTGGGCATCTTCGCGAAGCAGTTCGCCGGCGAGGCCGACGAGGTCGTCGTCGTCGACGACCACATCACCGGCGTGCTGACGCAGCACCAGGCGGGCCGATGTCTGGACATGCGGCCCTCGGGCATCAAGATCCGTGGTCGCAAGTCGACGCCGGGGCGCTACTTCCAGGTCGCGAACCCGGGCACGGGCTGGGGCGGCACCGACCTCGTCGACCCGCTCGCCATCATCGAGGGCTGGGACGCCGAGCTCGCGTGGCCGGGGCTGCGCCTGCTGATGGTCTCGACCACCGGCGAACACAAGGCCTGGTTCGTGCTCGACGACGCGCTCGTGCCGCAGCCGCAGCCCATGCCCGCGGCCATTCAAACGGTGGTCGACCGCATCGGCGAGAACTGCGAACCGTCGCTGACAACGGTGCTGTTCCTCGGCGGCGCCGGCGGCAGCCTGCGCGCCGGCGTCACCGACAACCCGGTGCAGCTGACGCGGCGCATCAAGCAGTCCCTGGTCAACGTCACCTGCGGCGGCGCGCCGGCCTATGTGTGGCCCGGCGGCGGCATCACGGTGATGGTCGACGTGATGCGCATGCCCGACCAGAGCTTCGGCACCGTGCCGACGCCGGCCATCGTCGCGCCCATCGAATTCAGCATGCGTCTGGACGACTACCGTGCGCTGGGCGGCCACATGGAACACGTGCGCAGCCTGGACGACGCCCTCGCACGCGGCGCGTGGCACAGCGACGGGGCACCGACGGCGCGTCGCTTCGAGCCCTTGCCGGCGGCCAACCCCTGGCCGCTCGGGCAGCCGCCCCTGCTGGGCTGAACGCGATGCAAGCGCAGCGCGCGTTGCTGCCCGGCGGCCGCTGGCATTTTCAGCATGGCCCGATCGACATCGTGATCGGTGCCGACGGCGACGTGGCGGCGCTGACCGTGGCGCACGAGGCGGCCTGGCAGCGCTTCCAGACCGTGCTGCCCGAACTCGTCGCCGAATTGCCGACGCTGCGCCTGCCGGTGCGCGGCCCGTGCCCGCTGCAAGGCGTGGTCGCGCGCCGCATGTGGAACGCCTGCCGGCCGTATCACAGCGCCTTCATCACGCCGATGGTCGCGGTCGCCGGGTCGGTCGCGCAGGAACTGATCGGCGCTTATGCGCGCGACGGCGTTGCACGCGCCTGGGTCAACAACGGCGGCGACATCGCGCTGCACCTCGCGCCCGGCGCGTCGCTGCGCGTCGGGCTGTTCGCCGACCTGGCCCGGCTGGACCCGACCGACATCGGTATCGACGGCCACTTCGACGTCGACCACGCCATGCCGGTGCGCGGGGTCGCGACCAGCGGCTGGCGCGGCCGCAGCTTCTCGCTGGGCATTGCCGACAGCGTGACGGTGCTCGCGCGCACCGCGGCCCAGGCCGACGCGGCCGCGACCATGATCGCGAACGCGGTGAACGTGACCGATGCGCGCATCCGCCGCGCGCCGGCCAACGCGCTGAAAGACGACAGCGACCTGGGCGAGATCGACGTCACCGTCGACGTGCCGCCGCTGCCGCCCGAACTGGTGCAGCGCGCGCTGCAGGCCGGCCAACGCCGCGCCCGCGAGTTGCAGCGCGACGGCCTGATTCACGCGGCGGTGCTGGTCTGTCAAAGTGCGTGGCTCAGGGTGTCTGCCGAGACGCTTGCGGCTGAAGTTGGTTCAGTATTTGCTTAATGAAATCGACCATGATCGAGATCCGCCGAATTCACACCCATGTCGAGGACATCCACCACGAGTTCGGGCCCGTGGCGGCGGTGCCTCTGCGTCGCGGCGCGATCAGCGTGGTGCTGACGAACCCGTTCGCCGGCCGCTACGTGGCCGACATCGTGCCCATGATGGACGCGCTGCAACCCGTGGGCATCGAGATGGCCGAGAAGCTGCGTGCCGCGATGGACGTGCCAGCCGAGCGCATCGAGGGCTATGGCAAGGGCGCGATCGTCGGTGCCAACGGCGAACTCGAACACGGCGCGCTGTGGCATGTGCCGGGCGGCTACGCGATGCGCGAGCTGCTGGGCTGGAAGGGTGACCGCAACGCGTATGCGGCGGGCAAGAGTTCGGCGCCGTCGACCGGGCAACCTGGCAACGCGCTGGCCATCGTGCCGTCGACCAAGAAGGTCGGCCCGCCCGGCGCGGCGCTGGACGTGCCGCTGACCCACATCAACGCCGCCTATGTGCGCAGCCACTTCGATGCGATCGAGGTGCGCGTGCCCGGCAGCCCGCTGCCCGACGAGATCGTGTTCATCCTCGTGATGAGCACCGGCCCGCGCGTGCATGCGCGCGTCGGCGGGCTGAAGGCGGCCGACATCGCCAAATGGGACGGCCTGCGCTGAGCGCAGGGAACAGCTTGCGCTGAAGCACACAGGACTCATCATGGTTGCACAGATCAGAAAACTCATCGTCCAGGTGGACGAAACCCGCATCGAGATGGGCCGTGCGGTCAACCCACCGACACGCCGCGCGCTGGCGATGGCGGTGATCGCGAACCCGTTCGCCGGCCGCTACGAAGACAACCTCGATGAGCTGGTCGCGATCGGCGAAGAGCTCGGCGCCCTGCTCGGCGACAAGTGCGTGAAGGCGCTCGGCATCGAACCCGGCCAGGCCCAGAGCTACGGCAAGGCCGCCATCGTCGGCGAAGCCGGCGAGCTCGAACACGCCGCCGCGATCCTGCATCCCAAGCTCGGCGCGCCGTTGCGCAAGGCCGTCGAGAAGGGCGCGGCGCTGGTGCCGTCGGCCAAGAAGCGCGGTGGCCTCGGCACCGCGATCGACGTGCCGCTGGGCCACAAGGACGCCGCCTTCGTGCGCAGCCACTTCGACGCGATGGAAGCGCGCGTGGCCGATGCTCCGCGTGCGGGCGAGATCGTCGTCGCGGTCGTCGTGACCGACAGCGGCCGCCCGCTGCCGCGCATCGGCGGCCTGCAAGCCGGCGACATCAAGGGCGAAGACGGTCTGCGATAGTTCGTCGCTGCCGTCACCCACACCATTCCCTCGTCTCGACCTTCAGGAGCTTTGCCCATGATCCAACGTCGTCAACTCGCGCTCGCCGCTGCGCTCGTGTTCACCGGTCTCGCCGCGCACGCGCAAGGCACGATCAAGATCGGTGAGGTCAACAGCTACAAGGCCCAGCCCGCCTTCCTCGAGCCCTACAAGAAGGGCATGGAGCTGGCGGTCGAAGAGATCAACGCGGCCGGCGGCGTCAACGGCAAGAAGCTCGAGCTGATCACACGCGACGACAACGCCAGCCCGGGCGATGCGGTGCGCGCGGCCGAAGAGCTGGTCTCGCGCGAGAAGATCGACGTGCTGGCCGGCGCGTTCCTCTCGAACACCGGCCTGGCGCTGACCGACTTCGCGAAGCAGAAGAAGTTCTTCTACCTGGCCGGCGAGCCGCTGACCGACAAGATCATCTGGGGCAGCGGCAACAAGTACACCTTCCGCCTGCGGCCCGGCACCTACATGCAGGCCGCGATGCTGGTGCCCGAGGCCGCCAAGCTGAAGAAGAAGCGCTGGGCCGTGGTCTACCCGAACTACGAGTACGGTCAGTCGGCCGTCGCCGCATTCAAGGAATTGCTGAAGGCCGCGCAGCCTGACGTCGAGTTCGTCGCCGAACAGGCGCCGCCGCTGGGCAAGCTCGATGCCGGCAGCGTGGTGCAGGCGCTGGCCGACGCCAAGCCCGACGCGATCTTCAACGTGCTGTTCGGCGCCGACCTGTCGAAGTTCGTCCGCGAGGGCAACACGCGCGGCCTGTTCCAGGGCAAGGAGGTCGTCAGCGTGCTGACCGGCGAGCCCGAGTACCTCGACCCGCTGAAGGACGAAACCCCCAACGGCTGGATCGTCACCGGCTACCCCTGGTACGGCATCCAGACGCCGGAGCACAAGGCCTTCTTCCTCGCGTACCACGCGAAGTACAAGGACTATCCGCGCCTGGGCTCGGTGGTCGGCTACACGATGATCAAGTCCATCGCCGCCGGCGCGAAGAAGGCCAAGAGCACCGAGGCCGACAAGCTGGTGGCCGCATTCGCGGGCCTGCAGGTCGACTCGCCGTTCGGCAAGTTCACCTACCGCGCCGAAGACCACCAGTCGACGATGGGCGCCTTCGTCGGCAAGACCAAGCTGGAGAGCGGCAAGGGCGTGATGGTCGACTACAAGTACCTCGACGGCGCGAAGTTCCTGCCGTCCAACGACGCCGTGAAAAAGCTGCGTCCAGCCGACTGATCTGACATGAATCTCTCCGGCTTCGTCGTCCAGCTCCTGAATGGCCTGGCCGGTGCTTCCTCGTTGTTTCTGGTGGGTGCGGGCCTGTCGCTGATCTTCGGCGTCACGCGCATCGTCAACTTTGCGCACGGCTCGTTCTACATGCTGGGTATCTACATCGCCTACATGCTGGCCGACAAGCTGGGCGGCGGCGCGTGGTTCTGGCCCGCGCTGCTGCTTGCTGCCATCGCGGTCGGCGTGATCGGCGCGCTGGTCGAGATGCTGCTGCTGCGGCGCGTCTACCGCGCGCCCGAGCTGTTCCAGCTGCTCGCGACCTTCGCGCTGATGCTGGTCATCAAGGACGCCGCGCTGTGGATGTGGGGCCCCGAAGACCTGCTCGGGCCGCGCGCGCCCGGCCTCGCGCAGGCCATCCCCATCTTCGGCCGCATGTTCCCGACCTACGACCTGTTCCTGATCGTCGTCGGCCCGGTCGTGCTCGGCCTGCTGTGGCTGCTGCTGACGCGCACGCGCTGGGGCACGCTGGTGCGCGCGGCCACGCAAGACCGCGAGATGGTGGGCGCGCTGGGCGTCAACCAGGCCTGGCTGTTCACCGCGGTGTTCGCGCTCGGCACCATGCTCGCGGGCCTGGGCGGCGCGCTGCAGCTGCCGCGCGAGCCGGCCAACCTCGGGCTCGATCTGCAGACCATAGGCGACGCGTTCGTCGTCGTGGTCGTGGGCGGCATGGGCTCGATCCCCGGTGCGTATGTCGCCGCGCTGCTGATCGCCGAGATCAAGGCGATCTGCATCGGCATCGGCAACGTCGAGTTCTTCGGCATCGCGTTCTCGTTCTCCAAGCTCACGCTGGTCGTCGAGTTCCTCGTGATGGCCGTCGTGCTCGTGCTGCGGCCCTGGGGGCTGATGGGCAAGCCGCAGGCGACGAGCCGCAACTCGGCACCTGCCGAAGCGCCGCTGCGCCGCGCCGACACGTTGCTGAAGGTCGCGGGCGGCGTGCTGCTGCTCGCGTTGATCGCCTGGCCGGTCGCGACCGCCGGGTCGCCCTACCTCACCGTGCTCGCGATCGACCTGCTGACCGCGGCGCTGTTCGCCGCGAGCCTGCACTTCATCATGGGCCCGGCCGGCATGCATTCGTTCGGCCACGCAGCCTACTTCGGGCTCGGTGCCTACGGCGCGGCCCTGCTGGTGCGTGCGGCGCACCTGCCGATGGAGTTGACGCTGGTGCTCTCGCCCATCGTCGCCGCGATCGGCGCGCTGGTGTTCGGCTGGTTCTGCGTGCGGCTCTCGGGCGTCTACCTCGCGATGCTGACTTTGGCGTTCTCGCAGATCGTCTGGTCGGTCGTGTTCCAGTGGGACGACTTCACTGGCGGCAGCAACGGCCTGACCGGCGTGTGGCCGGCCGAGTGGCTGGCCGACAAACAGACCTACTACTACCTGACGCTCGCGCTGGTGGTCGGCGGCGTGCTGCTGATCCGCCGCGCGCTGTTCGCGCCCTTCGGCTATGCGATGCGCGCCGGCCGCGACTCGCCGCTGCGCGCCGATGCGATCGGCATCGACGTGAAGCGCATCCAGTGGGTCGCGTTCGTGATCGCCGCGGTGTTCGCAGGGTTGGCCGGCGCGCTGTACGCGTTCTCGAAGGGCAGCATCTCGCCCGACACGGTGGCGGTCGGCCGCTCCGTCGACGGCCTCGTGATGGTCTTGCTGGGTGGCCTGCAGACGCTGGCCGGCCCGGTCGTCGGTGCGGTCACGTTCACGTGGCTGCAGGACGCGGTCGCGCGCAACACCGACTACTGGCGTGCGCTGCTGGGCGGCATCATCCTGCTGCTGGTGCTGGTGTTTCCGCAGGGCATCGCGGGCTTCGTGGGGCAACTGTTCGACCGGCGCAAGGAGGCCAAGGCATGAGCCGAAGGGCAGTTCCCAAGGCGAATACCGCAGTGCGAAGCACGGAGGTTGCCTGATGAGCCTCTTGCAAGTGACGAATCTCGGCAAGTCGTTCGGCGGCAACCGCGCGGTCGACGGCGTGAGCTTCGAGGTCGCGCCCGGCGAGCTGCTCGCGCTGATCGGCCCGAACGGCGCCGGCAAGTCGACCACCTTCAACATGGTCAACGGCCAGCTGCGTGCCGACTCGGGTTCGATCAGGCTCGACGGCGTCGAGCTGATCGGCCGCAAGCCGCGCGACATCTGGCACCGCGGCGTCGGTCGCACCTTCCAGATCGCCGAGACCTTCGCGTCGCTGACCGTCGTCGAGAACGTGCAGATGGCGCTGATCTCGGCCGATGCGAAGCTGTATTCGCTGTGGAAGCGCGCCGCCGACCACCGCCGCGACGACGCGCTCGCCTTGCTCGATCAGGTCGGCATGAAGGCGCAGGCCGATCGGCCGTGCAGCGTGCTGGCCTACGGCGACGTGAAGCGCGTCGAGCTCGCGATCGCGATGGCCAACACGCCCAAGCTGCTGCTGATGGACGAACCCACCGCCGGCATGGCGCCGAAAGAGCGCAACGAGCTGATGGCGCTGACCAAGCGCCTGGTGATCGAGCGCCAGATGGCGGTGCTGTTCACCGAGCACAGCATGGACGTGGTGTTCGCGCACGCCGACCGCATGATCGTGCTCGCGCGCGGCCGGCTGATCGCGCAGGGCGCGCCGGCCGAGATCCGTGACCACCCGAAGGTGCAGGAGGTCTACTTCGGCAGCGGCAAGACCTTCGAGAACAAGAAAGCGGAAACGGCGTGATGATCACCACGACGCTGCTGGACGCCAAGGGCTTGAACGCCTGGTACGGCGCGGCGCACATCCTCTACGACGTCGACCTGCAGGTGCACCGCGGCGAGGTGGTGGCGCTGATGGGGCGCAATGGCGCCGGCAAGTCCACCACGCTGAAGGCGCTGATGGGCATGCTGGCCAAGCGCAAGGGCACGGTGTCGTTTCTCGGCCAGGACATCAGCAGGCGTGAGCCGTACGATGTGGCGCGTCTGGGCCTGGGCTATGTGCCCGAAGACCGCCGCGTGTTCGCCGACCTGACGGTGATGGAGAACCTCGAAGTCGGCAAGCAGCCGCCGCGCATCTGGGACGACGGCAGCGCGGCGCCGGTCTGGACGCCCGAGAAGCTGTTCAAGCTCTTCCCCAATCTGGGCGAGATGCCCGACCGGCCCGGCGGCCGCATGAGCGGCGGCGAGCAGCAGATGCTGACCGTTGCGCGCACGCTGATGGGCAACCCGTATCTGGTGCTGCTCGACGAGCCCAGCGAGGGCGTCGCGCCGGTCATCGTCGAGCAGATGGCACACATGATTCTCGAGCTCAAGGCGCAGGGCGTGAGCATCCTGCTGTCGGAGCAGAACATGCACTTCGCGGAACTGGTGTCCGATCGGGCCTACGTGCTCGAGAAGGGCCAGATCCGTTACCAGGCTTCGATGGCCGAACTCTCGGTCAACGAGGAGGTGCGGCGCGCCTACCTGAGCGTCTGACACTCGGCCTATCCTGGCGCCCTCGTTCATCCACCCTAGGAGTTTCACCATGCACACCCCCGCACGCAGAACCCTGTTGAAAGCCCTGGCCAGCACCGGCCTCGTCGCCGCGACCGGTGGCAGCTTCGCCGCCGCGAAGATCACGCCCGATGCGAAGAGCGCGCTCATCGTCGTCGACGTGCAGAACTGCTTCGTCACCGGCGGCACGCTGCCGGTGAAGGACGGCGAGGCGGTGGTGCCGGTGATCAACAAGCTGTCGACGAGCTTCCAGAACATCGTCGTCACGCAGGACTGGCACACGCCGGGGCACGCGTCGTTCGCCAGCACCTACCAGGGCAAGAAGCCGTTCGAGACCACCAAGCTCAGCTACGGCACGCAGGTGCTGTGGCCCGACCACTGCGTGCAGGGCACCGACGACGCGGCGCTGCACAAGGACCTGAAGCTGCCGACCGCGCAAATCATCATCCGCAAGGGCTTCCACAAGGAGATGGACAGCTACTCGGCCTTCGACGAAGCCGACCACAAGACCGCCACGGGTCTGGCCGGCTACCTGAAGGCACGCGGCATCAAGACGCTGTACGTCACCGGCCTGGCCACCGATTTCTGCGTCGCCTGGACCGCGATGGACGCGCGCAAGGCCGGCTTCGAGGTCTACGTGATCGAAGACGCGACGCGCGGCATCGACCTGAACGGTTCGCTCGCCGCGGCCTGGAAGAGCATGACCGCCAAAGGCGTGAAGCGCATCCAGTCGACCGACCTGGCCAGCTGAGTGACGCCGACCGCGACCCACCGGCGGCGTGCGGCGCTGTGCGCGGCACTCGCACTGGCCGCGGCCACGGCCGCGGGCGCCGAAACCGGGGTCACCGACACCACCGTGCTGATCGGCCAGTCGGCGGTGTTCAGCGGGCCGGTGGCCGACACCGGCAACCACTACCGTGCCGGCATCGAGCTCTGCTTCGACAAGGTCAACAAGGCCGGTGGCGTGAACGGCCGCAAGCTGGAGCTGACCGCGCTCGACGACGCCTACGACCCGAAGCGCACCGCCGCGAACACGCACACGCTGATCGAGCAGAACAAGGTCTTCGCGTTGATCGGCTACACCGCGACCGCCAACCTGATCGCGGCGATGCCGATCGCCGAGGCCGCCAAGGTGCCGGTGTTCGCACCGCTGGTGGGCACGACCTCGTTCCGCCAGAAGCACAACCACTACCTGTTCCATGTGCGGGCGAGCTACCAGAACGAGCTGTCGCGCATCGCGCAGCAGCTCTCGGTGGTCGGCAGCGACAACGTCGCGGTGGTCTACCAGGACAGCGCCTTCGGCAAGTCCAACCTCGACACGCTGCTGCCCCTGCTGCAGGCGCAGAAGCTCAAGGTCGCGAAGACCCTGCCGATGGCGATCGACGCCAGCAGCGCCGCCGACATCGCGACGCAGATCACCCAGGCGAATGCCGGTGCGGTGATCATGATCATGGCCGGCAAGATGTCCGAGGTGCTGATCCGCGACCTGAAGGCCGCCGGCGTCGGTTCGACGATCTACACGATCTCGGTCGGCATCGTCGATGCGAAGGGCGCCGCAACCCGCCTGAACGGGGCATTGCGCGGCGTCGTCACCGCGAGCATCGTGCCCTCGCCGCGACTCGAGCGCTACGGCATCGTCAAGGAGTACCGCCAGGCGGTCGCGTCCTCGGGGGCGAAGATCGACAACTACACGGTGCTCGAGGGCTACATCGCCGCCAAGGTCTTCGTCGAGGGTTTGCGCCGCGCCGGTCGTGCGCCGACGCGCGAAAGCTTCATCGCTGCACTCGAAGGCCTGGGCAAGTACGACCTCGGCGAGTTCCGCGTCGAGTACGGGCCGAGCAACCACAACGGCTCCAGCTTCGTCGAACTCGAGATGTACACGGGCGACGGCAACCTGATTCGATGAACGTGGCGTCCGTGGTGAAGCTGGTGGTCAACGGCCGTGCCGAGTCGCTGGCCGTGCCGCACGATGCGCCGCTGCTGACCGTTTTGCGCAACGACCTCGGGCTGAATGGTCCGAAGTACGGGTGCGGCCTCGGCGAGTGCGGGGCGTGCACGGTGCTGGTCGATGGCATCGAGGCGCGCGCGTGCGTGATCCCGGTCGGTGGGGTCGAAGGGCGCCACATCACGACGCTCGAAGGCCTGGGCAGCGCGGACGCACTGCACCCGGTGCAGCAGGCCTTCATCGAGTGCCAGGCGGCGCAATGCGGCTACTGCCTGAACGGCATGATCGTCAGCACCGCCGCACTGCTGAAGCGCTTCCCCCATCCGACTGCGCAGCAGACGCGTGACGCGCTCGCGCACAACCTGTGCCGCTGCGGCGCGCACCTCGAAATCCTGCAGGCGGTGCAGCGTGCCGCCGAACTGAGCGCTGCCGCATTGGCGGCCTCGCGATGACGCGGCGCGCCGAATTGCCGCGCGCGCGCGACGACCTGCGCGCGGCCAGCGGCGTGCTGCTGGTCTCGCGCCCGGCGCCACCGGCGATGCCGCCGACGCCGGGCCAGCCGGCGACCGTCGCGGCCAACCCCGCCGAAGGCGCCGAGATCCTGATCGCGGTCTTCGACGACGGCAGCGTCACCGCGCTGCACGGCCACGTCGACCTGGGCACCGGCATCCGCACCGCGCTCGCGCAGATCGTCGCCGAAGAACTCGAGGTCGAGCTCGCCGCCGTCAACGTGGTGCTCGGCAGCACCGCGCTCGCGCCCAACCAGGGTGCGACGATCGCGAGCGCGTCGATCCAGGTTCATGGCGAACCGCTGCGGCGCGCCGCCGCGCAGGCGCGGGCGTGGCTGTCGGCGCAAGGACTGAGCGCACCGCCGGCCGACCAGCACGTCGAGTTGACGCTGGACCTGAACACGCCGGTCAAATCACCCGACACCTACCGCGTCGTCGGCAGCGCCGCGCCGCGCGTCGACATCCCGGACAAGGCCACCGGCGAGCTCGTGTTCGTGCACGACATGCGCGTGCCCGGCATGCTGCACGGGCGCGTCGTGCGGCCGCCGTATGCGGGTGTCGACGCGGGCGATTTCGTCGGCAACACGCTGGAATCGGTGGACGAGTCTTCGATTGCTCACATCGAAGGAATTCGCGCGGTCGTCGTGATCCGCGACTTCGTCGGCGTCGTCGCCGAGCGCGAGGAGCAGG